>Ga0123342_1001147_pt1 | contig 44255 bp, 22 predicted proteins | sample Turbeawhitnodule_FD_89960 | JGI IMG/M metagenome (GOLD analysis project Ga0123342, IMG submission 89960) | Root nodule microbial communities of legume samples collected from Mexico - Turtle bean Mexico white nodule | ecosystem: Host-associated > Plants > Roots > Nodule | place: Mexico: Nepantla...
AACTCAATGAAAATGAAATGAAACAACACAACTAACTGAATGAAGAACATGCTTCAGTTTAGGATTTATTAATCCAAGTCTCTTGTAATTAATTGGTTACTGAATACTACTAACATACATTTTGTATCTTAATTTTTCAATGTAAAACTTGATTGGATGAATAATAAATATGCCATTTCTGCAGATTAAGCAGGCTTCTATGACTCTGGTCAAGATGTACATGAAAAGAGTGACAATGGAGCTTGGATCTGCTAGGAATTCAGACAGACAGTCTAGTCAAGAATCCCTTCTGCTTCAGGGCATGCATTTTGCATATAGAGCTCATCAGGTATTTCTCAATGTTTGCAAATCTCTGCACACCATATATGATTATAGAAACATCATATATAGTTACTAGGAATATCTACTATAGCAATTGTTCCATCACAAGACCTAAGAAAAGCAAGTATACTATAGTTGCCAAGCATATAACCTAATAAGGTGATGTAATTAGCTTAAACAATTAAGTGGATCATCCTAACCCATTCTAATTTCCATATGAAAGGACTATCAACCCTTTCTTTTATAAAAAAGCAAAAAACTTATTTGCAGCCACAATAGGAAATATTACCATTTTCATCATTTATGAGGCTGATTCAATTATTTTGGTATGTTTTTCTAGTTTGCTGGAGGGTTGGATGCAGAAACCCTTTGTGCTTTTGAAGAGATAAGGCAACATGTACCAGGACATTTAGCAGGGTCTCGAGAACTTTTGGCTGGCATAGCATCATCGTGAGAGGCCATTGTATTTTATGCTTTCTTTTCCTTATCCCCAATGTTCAACACTATTGACGACCATTCAAAAGAAATAAGAATATACCTGCAGAGATTTTGAAGAAAGAACTTTCCATAGGGTGCTTGAGCAAGTTTAGTAGCTAAGTTTGTAACAATTGGACTGTTACAAACTAGCTGGTTCCTCGTCTTGTTCTATGGATAAAATCTTCACTGTCATTGAGCTTAAACAGTTTTTGAGAAAAAAAAAGGATATGCTTGCTATATGCACTTACAATGTAAAGTACTTTTCATGATTATCCAGACTCAGATTACCATGTATGATAAGTTTGTTAACTTTGATAATAACCAACAAAACTGATTTTAATCGATTGATGATATAGATCTTTTACACATTAAGCATATATATATATATTCATTAAACATAATTTCTTGTTGGAAACCTACATCGACCAGAGATAAAAAAATTTAAATACATAAGTAGGTTACAAAAGTAGGTGTAAGCCTCACTTTATAAGCTGGTTTAACATTCTTACTATAATCACCACTATTCTTATTCTTATTAGCATTTGACTTTATTATTGTTGTTCTCATCTCTTTATTGTCATTATCGTGACTAACATTATGGTCACCCCAATCAAAACTAATAATATTATTATTCAATTCTTATTTTGGCGCAAACCAATAAATAAATATAATTAATCTTTAGACTTATCCTATCATGGCTCGTATTCTATCTTACCGTATACTTTGATCACAAAAGGAATCTCACTAGAACAAATTTAACACGCATGTAACTATTGAGACTAAATTTTGGATTAAAATTTTTTGGTAGATTAAAACTAAAATTTGTAAGAATTTAAGCATACATAACATTATAATAAAAATGTCCATGTGTAACTCGTTCTATATTGCCGTGAAGCCCTGAACACGACCAACACCTGTTCGTGTCGTTATAATTAGTACAAACTCAAGTGACATCTGGATTCTGGGAATATGCTGAAAACTGCTGAAGTTACTTCCACTCCTATTACCGTGCGGGAAACAACATCATCTTAATCGAAACTACGCAGTGGTTTCCATGTAAGGTTGAATTGTTCCTTTTCAGCACAAAAAACAACTTAAACAGAAAATAAACAAGTAAACTTCGATTTTGAGGGAAAGGGTAAGCTGTAAATTGTTCAAACTTCACAGTCAGTTGCTATTAGGTGTATAAAATTGTGAACCCGTATGATTGTTTAGTTCAATATACGAAAGCCATGTTACTCTCCTTTATAGTGTAGGCCTACCTTTTTCATCAGGTGTGATATTTTCAAGTTTATCTTTTAATGTTCTCAATTACTATTGATTTTAGACTTCTAGTATATTTCCTTCACTTCAATCAGTGAACCTTGAAATTGTTGTGTTTTGCTTCTGATGCTAATTCAAAGGATATTATCATAGTTTTCTATTTCTGCTTTTGTTTGGAAAAGTCTTTGTTTCATATATGGCTGGCATTTTAATGAACTCAAGGGTTTTTAACATTCGGCTGTTAGTCAAACTATTGAAATTGTTAGAATAACTGAAAACAGTAAAGATTGTCTGATTGTTGTCATTAATATGTTGGTTTTATATTGCTTCTGCTGAAGTTATTTGAACATGTTGAACCAGATGATTCGTAAGAATGGGTTTGAAGTGTCTGCTGGTTGTTATGTGTGTTTGGGGTTGGTTAGGATCGTTGACTTCTGCAACTTCTGATGATGGGTTGAAGAGGGTTGGTCTGAAAAGGAGGAATTTAGACCTTCAGAGTCTTAAAGATGCAAGAATCGAAGAGTCCGTTCATCCTATTGATTTAGGGGGTGCTAAAAAAAATTGTTGTGATGAAGATATAATATATCTTAAGAATTATCTTGATGCACAATTTTTTGGGGAGATTAGTATTGGTTCACCCCCACAATACTTCAATGTCGTGTTTGACACTGGCAGCTCAAATCTTTGGGTTCCATCTTCCAAATGCATCTTCTCTGTAAGTTACCCAATGATCTGATTCTGATGCAAGTGGTTACTCATATATTATTTGTTTTCTTGAATGAACATGTTTTAAAAACACACATGGCATGTGCAGATCGCTTGCTATTTTCATTCCAAGTATAGGTCGAAGATATCTAGCACCTATACCGAAATTGGTAACTTTGGATTATCATGGCGTATAATTGAAAAGATAAATTAATTGTTTTCTTTTTATATGCTTCATTTGTTTTTATATGCAGAAACATAAATGTTGTTTCAATGAACATGCTTAAAGTTGCATTTGGGAAAATATGCAGGGACACCTTGCACAATCCCTTATGGCGAAGGATCTATTTATGGATTCTTCAGCCAAGATAATGTACAAGTTGGAGATGTCATCATCAAAGATCAAGTCAGTGTTTTGACCTCTGTTTGTTTTCAGTCAGATTATGCTGTATTGGTTTTGCTGATTTTTGTTACTTCCCATATTCCAGGAGTTTGCGGAGATTACAAGAGAGGGATCTTTGGCACTTTCAGCACTTCCATTTGATGGCATACTTGGACTCGGGTTCCAAGATGCTTCAATTGGAAAAGTCACACCAGTGTGGTACACACAAGAACTTTATTAGTTCATTTCTCTCTTTATTGATGTTTCTTCTTTTCTCCATTTTAGATTTGATTATATTTTTATGGTAACAGGGTAGAGGGATAGTCAAACTTCCCTTTTTTCTTGACTTTTTTCTGCTTCAGATGCAATAATTAGTTTTGTGAATGCAGGTATAATATGATCGAACAAGGGCACATATGCCACAAAATTTTCTCTCTTTGGCTAAATCAAGATCCAACAGAAGAAATGGGGGGTCAGATTGTCTTTGGTGGTATAGACTACAGGCATTTTAGAGGTGATCACACATATGTTCCCCTTTCTCAAAAGGGTTATTGGCAGGTATAGCTTATTTAGAACTTCATCCATGGCTATAATCATCTAATATGTCTTTATTGACTTTTGGAGTTTGCACCTGCAGATTGATGTGGGAGACGTTTTACTTGCAAGTAACTCAACAGGTGCTTAAATCTGCATCGTTTTTCATTGTTTCTTTTAGCTGTGTGACTGAATACTATGTACGTTTTCTTAGATTAAAGTTGCTAACGTTGCATTATACTAAAAGACTACAAATTGGTACATGTTCCAGAAATGACATTTTAAATTTCCACAGCCATTTGAGAAGTAAAAAATCTTTTGTACCAACTGTTTTCCTTTTTAATTCAAGTGGTCCTCTTGATTCATTTTTCAACGTTAACTCTTTTATTGCAGTCATGCATTATTTCCAAATTTTACCATGCTTTGTACTTTTGTCAATTACCTCACATCAGAAAATCATGCAAAACATTTTACAGGGTTGTGTGAGGGTGGCTGTGCTGCAATTGTAGACTCAGGAACATCTCTAATTGCTGGTCCAACAGTATGTTCTCAAACATTATTCTCTTTGTTCACTCCTCTTTGGGGGGTTTTCTTACTAGTTTTTGTTTGCAGAGTGTTGTGACTCAAATTAACCATGCCATTGGAGCACAAGGATATGTCAGTTTTGAGTGTAAAAGCATTCTCCATAACTATGGGAATTCAATATGGGGATCCTTGATTGCTGGGGTTTGTTCCTTCTGTAATTTTACACTTAACTCAATTATTATCCACAGACTACAGCTATTTGAATTTTAACCTTATTTTACCTACTTTCTCATGTCTCATATCTGCAGTTAAATCCAGACCTTATATGCAGTGACATTGGACTCTGTTCAAATAATGGAATTAATACAATGGAGTACTCTTTTTTCATTTTCCTTACCTTGATTCTTTAGAGACACTCCTTTCTTCCTGTTCTCTTAACATAAGTCTAATTTTAACCTGCAGTGATGTTATTGAAACAGTGGTGCATAACGAAAGTTGGAATGGATCACCAACAAGGGAGAGTCCCTTTTGTTCGTTGTGCAATATGATTGTCCTTTGGATCCAAGTTCAGATTAAGCAAAGCAATGTAAAAGAAAAAGTATTTAAATATGTTGATGAGGTAGTTGTTTACAAACTTACAACGGTTAGAAATGCTTCACATCACAAATGTCAAAAATTAATCACTCACAAGTTTTTTCATTGTGTCAATTTCCTTGTCCAAAGCTGTGTGAGAAGCTCCCAAATCCCCCTGGACATTCATTTATAAACTGCAATAGTATTTCATCCATGCCGCACATCACATTCACGATTGGAAACAAATCCTTTCCCCTCTCTCCAGATCAGGTTTGTTGTTTAACATGAATTCTGTGTTGTTTTTATACATCACTGTCTTAGCACTAGAAAAGGGCTCATGCATAATGTATTCATATCAGATACTACCTCAATTTTATCAGTTTCTCTCTAATCGATAAATATCTTACATCGATTAGAGATAATGACATTTCATAATATTAAAAAATAAAATTTAAGCCTAATCCAACCTTATAAAATCGGATGAGGTTTACATTCACTTATATACTATGAATTATCTTTGTCTCTAGTCGATGTGGATATACAACACCAACTTCTCATATTTGCTTCTTCTACCCCTTTCCATTAAAAAGGTTTAACAAATAAACATAGCAAAGCTGGTCCTGTTTGATGCAATCCATAGTTTGTTCCCATTTCATAATATTTCAAACGTTTTATCTCTCCTTTGTCCTCAGTATATACTTCGATTTGAAGATGGCTGTTCTACTGTCTGCTATGGTGGTTTTATTGCTATAGATGTGCCCCCTCCACAGGGTCCCCTCTGGTAATCTATTCTAGTCATGTTAATGTCTTCCGTTGATAAAATGTAAATTATGTAAGGTACTAAATCACTTCAGCAATGAGCCAGGTGCTGGTTCTCTCTTCCCCCCTTTGTGTGACAGTAGTGATATATTTGCAGGGTTCTTGGAAATATATTCTTGGGGGCATATCATACAGTATTTGACTATGGCAATCTCCGTATAGGATTTGCAGAAGCTGCATAGTTATAGCTTGGTGAAATTACTATGCCAAATTCTTTTTGAATAATAAAAATGGAGGTCTACATGATTCACTGTGGCAAATAATAATTGCAGTCCTTGAGAATTTGTCTCAAGGTCTCTATTCTATTGTAAATGGTGATTGGAATATTCTAAGAATAAAATTTGTGATATTTGTTTAAATTATATATGAAGTAATCACTTGAATTAGGATTCTAATTTAGCAAGAAAAACATTTTCATTGATATTCAGTTACGCCCCTTTATGAAAGAACGGAGGCATTGAAACAGAACTTTAACATGAAAATCTTTGACGAAATGCTAAAATAAATACAAATGTTCAATCACAACTTTTATCAAACACATTATGAGCATAATCTGACTAGCAAATTTGTAAAGAGATTAGACAACTTTTGAAATAGGCATGTTACCCGAACTTTCTATTTGCCACTGAATCAACTTATCAGCAATCATATACGTCGACCTTAAATTTGTAAAAAGTTTAAGTTACTGATCAATAATTCTTGTTTAAATAAATTATGAATTGTTTTTGTTATGACCTTTACTTCCTGCACTCCCAAACTTTATTGACACACCCCAACAATTTTTCAAAATGACCATATTACCTTTTTTTAAAGTGAACTCCACATTACGCTTTCTTCTAGCATATGCTTTCCAGAATTTCTGGAACGGGATAACCAAAATTTTCATAAAAATGTCTGGATTTAAAATAGGACTTTTGGAACGAAATTTTCAAAATGCATAACATTAATTCTTGAACAAGTTTTCAGGATTTTTAGAACAAACTTTATCATAATCTATATAATATCTTTTGGAATGTATCTTTTGATAATTTATATCAGGACGAGGGGAATATGCTTTGAAAAAATTTATTACTTATAACAAGTTTAGATAAATTCTTTCATAAACATTTTTAGAGATGAAAAAGAAAATATGAAATAAGTACCTTTATAAGACAAAACTAGTTTATGCATAAGTAAGAAAAGGAAGTTAAGATAAGTTTTAAGAAAACTTTTACAAATTAATTTATAGATTATAGAAAAGTTAATTTAAATTTTTGGTTTTTATTTTTCTATCTTATAAGATTTTATGAAGAAATTCATTCAAACAAATCCTTGTAGCCTTAGGAAGGGAGACAAAGATTAGAAAAATTCACTTCCTTACTCACCACTAAACATATAAAAAATCCAAACCCACTAAACATATATAAAATCCAAAAGGGTAAATATGATACAAAAAAATGTCATAAATGTTAGGAGCATTTTGAGTGAGTAACTATGATAATGTAAACTAGCTTGAGAAACCAAAATTCAACCTTTAGATTATTCTTTTTGTGATCTCTCTAAATAACATGTTTTTGATACTTCCTTTAACTAAAATCATATAATTATTGTTACACATGCCAATTACATTCTAGACATCATGTTTATATTAAATGATTCAATATTATATGGAGGCATCGACAAAAAAAAATCAATATTATATAACACTAACTAATTATAATTATTTGATTATTTGGAACTATACTTCACTTTTGAATGACCTCTGATAGATTAAGTCACTTGTATAATTTAAAACTATAAAAAAAATCCATTTTCCATTAGTTAGTTATATTATATTAAAATATATCTTAAATATAATAAAAATATCTATATTTAATTCAACTATTTCTTTTGATTATTTTTGAATCCTTTCCATTCATCAATTAAACAAATGAGGAGAAAATCTTCCACTTCATTTTTTATATTTATCCATATAAATAACATTTTCTTTTTTCTTCACTTCTACCCTCCTCTAAATACATCATAAAACACTTATTATCCTTAGATTAAAATCTTTAGATTTGCTTTCTTCTCTTTTATATATATACACACACACACATAGAATAACACTAGGCGGATAGTTAATTAAGAGCCAAAACTTCAATATGTTCATTAATTTATTTTACAAAATATAAAGACTAAGGAAAGCCAGTGTTAGCATGGTTGTGTGACCTACATTTTTCATAAAACTTACCTCTTTCTCTCTCTCACACACACACAACATGCTCACCTCTTCTGCTAGAAAAGAAGCCACATTTTTGCTGTTTGATTTATTATTTTGACAACTATATATTGATATAGGTCTATGTCAACTCAGTAGTGTAAGGCTGATGAGGTGGTATTGCAGGCATCTTAGAACAAGGATCATAACCACTGCTACTCTTACTGAGTGAGGAAATGGCTGAAAAAAGGGCTGCCTTGAGAGAAGGGTCTTTGGTTATAGCCTCACTGACAACATCCACCAATGTAAGGTTTTTGTCTGGGGTTAACAAGGTTGGAGAGTGGGCATGTAGTGGGAGAGGGAACAAAGGGTGTGTTTGGAAGTGGAGATAGTTATTGCTGTTGGGGTGGGTCAAGTCCAGTGTTACTGTGGGACAAGTTGCATTGTGGGAGAAAGTAGCTAGTGCAGTTGGGGAAATAGAAGACAGTGATGAAGAGAAGAGAGGTGAGTTTGGAGGAGTTGTGGTGGCAACTGAACTTGAGATTGAGCCACAAAGGAACATGTTGAGTGCTGCTGATGTTGAGCTTGCCAAACCTCTGGCTGCTGGTGGGAGTGGATGGTTATGGCTCCCTTCGTAGGTTGTGATGAGAACAGTCTCATCCTTAAAACACCTCTGCACCTGTTGCAAATGTAATACCACCATTAATGATTTTCTTCAAGTTTTTGTCAGCTTTAAGAATTTTGAAGATTTGTTGAAAGAAGAAGAAACCTGTTTACGAACTGGACATGCAGTTCCCATGCTGCAACGGTAGTAGGCTCGGGGACAAGGGTTTCCTTTTGCAGTCTTTTGTCCATACTTTCTCCATTGACAACCATCTCCCATCTCAATACATAATCATACCATTAATTCCACTCAAATACACATTTCATTCGTAACAAATGTTCAAATTATATTACTTTTTTATCAATTAGAATACAATAATAATGAGTACTTTTTACAAATAGTAGTTTAGGTATTCTCAACCCTTATTTTGAGATAGAGAAACTATTTATACCTTCTCCAAAATCCACAAGTCCAAATTATATTATAATTGAAATAAAAACAGTTTTTTTATCAACAAAAATACATAAAATAAAATGAGACACGGATTCAATCTTTATAATATTTTAATTAAGGGTGTCTCAACCCTTATATAAAAATGGTTAAGATCAATCTTCTCAATACTTGACTTATATACAAACTTGAGGCTCTACAAACCACTCAACCAATCTTCACTACAAAAGAAATGGTAGGCTACATAAAATGAAAAGAGTATAACTCAACTTTTAGTAAACTAGAAATTTTTTAATTTAGTTTTACCGAGTAAGGAGTATCAACGAAGGTGGAAAATTACTTAAAGTGAAATGTATAAGGATTAAACCATCCTAAAATAGTTCACATTTATTTCTTCATTCTTGTTGATAAAAAAATGTAGGTGAAAAACATGTTTTATTCTTCTAACTTACTTTTTCATATTTATTATAATATAAATAAAATAGTTTAATTAGAATCATCTATTTATAATAGGATAATTAAAGTATTCACTTATAATTTGATAAGATGATATATTATAAAGATAAATAATATGTGGAAATCAAAGTGTCAAGCATATAATTATTGGATAAACAATTAAAGTAAAAAAGACTAAATTGTTAACCTAAACAATTAGAGGTGGTAAAATAAATAAAAAAAATCAGAAAGAGTTATTAGTGGGGTAATCCATGTTCAAACCCGTTGAATATAATTAATTTTTCTTTCAATTAATTAAAAACATAATACAATGGCATTGGTAGATTTACGCAGGTGTCAGCCGGCCAGGTATATATGTTTATCAGAAAAATCTTATTTTTTCTTGCTATGATCAGTCAATTATTACATGTAAAAGTAAAAGATATTATAATTTAGAAAGAAAAAATAAATTGATTTGCACGCGTTCAATTTCATATGATATAGTTTTTATTAAAAAAATATCATGTCACTTTTAAAAAAAATTAAGAATCAAAGTTGAAGGATCATGTTGTGGCGTGAGGAGTATTTTTTTCTAATATAAAATTTCCAAGTTCTGTACAAAAGCCATATAATAACACAGTAGTTACAAAATGAGGTTGAAATTCTTACCATAGAAAAATCTGATCGTGCTCTGATGGATACTTTAGCTCTTCTGCAAGTAACCTCAGATGCTTGATCTTCTCTGCATTTTGCTTCATCCAATGCTATTTTTTTCTTCATTTCACCTTCAACAACATTGTTTTTCTCACATGCCAGGCTTCTGCCTAACATTTTCTTTACAAAGTTTTCTTTGTAACCCTCTGAAAGTGATGAAGAACAGTCACCAATGTTCAAAAACTGCCGAGTATGTAGCATTGGTTTCTCCACATCTTGCATTTCTCCCTTCAAAAATTCATATAAAGATATGCAACATATTTAGTTAGCTTGTTCATAATCATAGGACAGAATATACTGCAAAAATCAAGCTTAAAGGTTTAACACTCATCAACATTTATTTCAAAAAGTCAGAAACTAATGTCAATTCTAATCACATTGCAATTGCATATATGCCAACATTGTGACAAAAAAATTCTTAATATTAGCATGTGTGAATCTCCAATTCATAGTCCTAATAATTATTTAATCTCCAATTAATAGTCCTGGTTTTATTACAGTTTTTCCCTCAATCATTTTACTCTTTTTGCACTTGTATATTTTTCTGTCAAATGTATATACGTCATGAAAGTTACAAAAACAACAAAAAATAATGTTTTTTTTTCTTTTGTTTTGGTCATATATAGTTGTTGTTTATCTGTTTGTCTTCAATTCCCGGTATAGCTAGCTAGAAGATAGAGACCTTCTGGGCCTGACATTACTGCTGGCACTGAATATATATGCTGAGTTGTTGACCAAGTAAAACTAGCTACATTAATTGCTTCATTTTAAGGAAATTTTAATCTAAAATTTTGAATCAGAGTAATTGAAAAAGGAAAGTTAACACGTTGATAAAAGAAGCTTTTGTGCAAAACAAAATTTAAGTCAAACTTACCTGCGAGTCATGATTATTGTTATTATTGCAAGGTGATGAAGAGAGTTGATGCTGCTGCATCTCAAAAAGTATGCGATTCTGAAGAACAGTGCAGTGTTCATTGACCTGAGTGAGCATGGCCTTTAAGATTTCATTCTCTTTCTTCGCTTCCTCAAGCTTCATTCTCAGGATGCCCATCTAACAACAACAAACACCAGAAAAATTGAAATACATACTAAAATAAGACACTTCAGATACTAAAATAAGAGTGTCTCAACTCTTATACAGATACTTCAGAGTATCCCTTATGCATGATAAAGGGCTGTGAAAATTTATGCTTAGAAAATAAGAGATTCTAAGCTTTATAGGGTACCCCAGAAAGAAATTAATACTCACTTGGTTAAAGGGCTGTCCAGAGTTATTCAGGCTCAAGCAGAGAAGAGTAGATCCCATCTGCACATTTTTTTTTTCATAATTAGTAAGCCAAAATCAGTTCATAGCTCAAAACCATGTTATGCTGTGAAAAATTCTGCTCACACTTACACATATATGTGGATGATTCATGTAAGAACTGTATGATGTAAAAAGTGGAATTAAGCAAGGAGATCGAGAGCAAGGTCAACCTCAATAATGATGGTCTCATGGATCACAATTTTTCTCAAGGTTTTTGCAATATTGAAAGAATACTGATCACAACAACAGTTTAAAAATCTGATAAAGATTAAGCAGTAAAACAACTTACAGAGGGTTCATCGGTTCGGTTCCTTGTTGTATTACAATCATAAGGCCTTTCTTCATCTTTCAGCAAACTTTTTAACGAAGATTTTTCTTCCATTTATGTAACCCTTTATGATGATTACTACAAGTTAACTGGGAGATGGTGATGATATCAGATATCCATATATAGTGGGTGTGTAGTCTGCAGCATTTATGGACGAAATTTCTGCACTGTCCTTGCTAAGTCTATTCTTCTACTACCTTGTTTTTTCCATCTAAAGTATTTAATTCCTTTGTTAAATTAATACTTTTCTGCATAAAATATAAAAAGACTCAAAGTAAAGGACGGAGAAAAGAGATATACTTTTTTTACACAAAATATGAAAAATGACCTCATGTAAGGGTGGAGAAAAGAGATAGACTTTTTGTTGGTTTCTTTCCACAAAGATACCATACTTTTAATATATTATACGTATCAACAAATATTAAAGATTAATACATCTTTTAACTTAAAACTTTAAGATAATAAAATTTTTTTTTGGTGTTTTATTTTATATAGTAATCAACACCTTTATTTAGTTTAAAACTTTTCACTTATTTAAGAATTTAATGTAAAACTTTTCATTTGTTATCTTATCATAATTAAGAGAAGGAAAAAAATGTAACGAAGATTTTCTGTGATTGGTATGTGTGGTGGTTTATGGGATGTATATTATGGTTGTTTGTATGGTGAGGAAGATGTAGGTGCATGTTGCAACAATTATGAGGTGTGATCTCCTAAAGAGAAATTAGCTTCTGAAGACTCTCATGAACTTTAGACGTTAATGAAGCTGAGTTAGGATAATGATATATTGAGAATTCTATTTATTTTTTATATATAACTACATTTTATATTATTTAATTATAAATTTATTATTTATTATATATATTTATATTTAAATCAATCATATTAAAAGTTATATAAAAATTTTATATGATTGTGAAAGTATCATTTCTCTTTTATGTTATGAGTTTTTTTAATATTGGGAGAGGGTTCTCTATCAACATTTGGTGATAGGAGATAGGTTTTTTTGTTGTTGATTTATTGAAGGTTATGCTGAGTCACAACCTGCTATATATAATAGGGTTTAGACATTCTTTAAATATATTTTTCTTTTTATAGAAAAAACAATAATTTAATAAAAAATATATAAAAAAGGATTTTTTATTATTTTATGCATAATGGAGGTTCCAAGATTTGGTTGAATTGGACATGGAAGACTAAACCCTTGTGTTAATGATCAAGGACTTTCAACTAAGAGCCATCAATAATAATTTTCTTTTATTTTTATCAACAAAGAATAAATAAAATAAAATGAGACGCTTCATGGATATCACAATCCTTATACAAAACACCCAAACATAAGTTTCCTAACACTCTACTACCAATCAACCAAAATAAACTAGTCGCATATACAGTACCAGTAATAAATTGAAATATTTTAGTTAAAAAAACTGTTTTAATTATCATAAATTCAACCTAATCAATAAATGGTTGATTGAGTGATATACAAACAAATTTTCTATAATAAGATCTTAAAATTGTAAATAAAAACATATAATTTAAAAGAAACTTCTTTTTATTAAAATCAACAAGTTTTTTTTTACAGAAATTAACGACCTATAAGACTAATAAGTATTTTGCATTTATAATATTATGGTAACTGTTCTTATCATGATAATTATTTTTTTAAAATCGTGATCCTATGACATACAAAATTAACAACACAACACGTATTTCTACTAGTGATCATAAAAAATATTCAATGAAAAAAAAGAAAAAAAAAACTTTCTGTGAATTGTTATTCGTTTATTATAACTTTAGCAGTTTGGAATACAAGTTGTAAGAGTTTGTCTTTTCTTCTCATCTATTGCTTTTGAACTGTGTTCTTAATTAATTTTCATATAAAAATTTCAACATTTGTGAACAAATGTCCAATGAGAGCGCATATGGGTCCTATCTAATTTAAAAAGTCGGTAATGAGCTGTACTAGTTAAAAAATTTAGTATTTATTTAGACAATATTTTAATAAAAAAATTAAAAATATAAAATAAACTTTTATAAATTAAATTTGTTAATATATGAGTTTTATTCTATTCTTTCATTTTTTTTAAAATAATACTTTTTCTGGTGATAAAGTAAAGTTTTTATAAAAAGAAAATTAAATTGTACACAAATTAGAAAAATAATTTTTTTTATCGACAATGTGGTTATCTTTTTCTTATTTTTCTGTTTTAAAAGTTTAGAAAGAAGTTTACCTATATATAAAAAAAATAACAGTGTGAAAACTTTTCAAATGAATACAATGGAAGTAATCTGATTAGTCTATATGATGTAAGATTATCTCTAAGATTATTTTACAAGTTTTAATTTGATTTTTGTGAGTTTTATTTTTCTGACATTATTAAGACATTTTTTTAAAATAACATCTTGATTGCAAGAGTCGTGTTGTTTTAATCTCTTTTTTTTTTTGGAATATCATATCACTTTTAAGACCTTTTTTTATTTTTACTTTATACAAGATACTCATTAAATTTTATTTAGTTGCAGCAGGTCAAGATAGAAAAAATATAGTTAGTAACTAATATTAAATATTAATTTATAAATTATTTTATAAATGTTTAGTAATAATAAAAATTATTTTAAATATTAATAATTTTTTTAGTTTATAAAATAATATTTAAATTAGTTAATATAATAATTAATTATTTTTATCTATAAATTAATTGATATTTAATATAAGAATGTATATTTTATGACTTCTAACAAAATGTTCCATTTGTATTTAAAGTGTAGGTATTTATGTATTATGCAAAAGGAATATTATTTGTAATATTGTAAGTCAATGTAGAAATACCTTGGAATGAAAGTGACAAATTAGGATTCTAGATTACTTAGTTTCCCTTCATTAATGCAAAGGAAAAAGACGAGATAATTAATTAAATATATTAACCACTTTCTATTAAATAAACCACCAAAGTACACCACACGGCCAATTAAATTCAAGGGAAATTTCCCCAACATAAAAACACTTTACATTTTCCATATATTCAAAATTAAATGTTCAAATTTTTTTTTACTTATTTATGTATAAAGAAAATATTGAAAGAGAAATCCAGCTGTTGGATATGTACATGCATGTTGGACACATTGTCTAAGACTTTCAATATTTGGGACACACGTTAAAAACTTTAAATAATTCATATCAACTATATGTATGCAAGAGGACAAAAGTACTCTAAAAATTTTACAATATTTTGATTAATATTTTTTAACTTAAAAATTATTAAAGATAATTTTTTTAAATTGTTATTTCACAGTTTTAACTTAAAAGAAAAAAAAAAATTAGTCACTATATTATCTAAATTATATATTATTTTAAAAATTACAAAATTATTGATATTTAATGTAGTTTTTAAATTTATAAACTAGTTTCTAAATTAAAATCTAATTAGTTAATTGATATCTAATTAATTATTAAAATATTATTAATATAAATAATCTTAATAATATTAATAATTTTAATAATATGAACAATATCGATAATATTAATAATTATAAATAATAATCATAATTAATACTTATAAATAATAATAATTATTATTATTATTGTAAATAATAATTATAAATAATAACAAAAGATTAAAAAAAATAATGAAAAATGAAAGAAAAGTAAATAAGATTACTTAGGAATCTATAAATTTGATGGATATTAGTTGGTAGGTAATATATATATTTATAATATTAATAATACTAATAAAATGTTAATAATATTAAAAAATATATTAATATTAATAATACTAACATTAATAATTATAATCATACGTATGATAATAATCCTAACATATATGATAATAAAATTTTTGTGATGTAGTGGTTAAATGTTTTTGTCACTTAAGAAACATGTGTTTGAGTCTCTCTAAAGTTTGGTGAGTGAGTAATTTGTTTATTATATATATAAAAAAAAAACTTCTTATTTTTTTTTTGTAAAACTTGCTTCAACTTTGTTTGGCTCAACTTGTGTTTTGTCCCGAAGAAAAAAAATAAAAAACTTGTTTTATATTTGAACTAAAAGACATTAATAATTACATGAAGGAATTTGACGGAAATTGTAAAATAGTGACCATTATGCTAATTATTATTCTTCCAATCAAGAGTCACACGCCACTCTTTATGTATTACTACTAACATCTACGCTTCAATAATGCCAAATTGGATATGGATAAGTATTTATAGTTTTTTTAGCATATAAGTTTTGATATATTTTTTTTTTTATGTGTTAGCATATCATTATTATATTTGAGGGGAGAATCTAACTGAGATATTAAATTGAATATAATGTCTAAAATAAAAAAATTTATATAAACAAAAAATTTATATAAAATTAAAATGAATATATAATATATGGTTTGCGACATAGAAAAGTGGTTTGTGTTTGATATTATTTTCTCCCCAAGGTTTTGACAGAGAGTCAAATATAGACCAAGCCAACTCATCATAAATATGTAACCATTATTCTTATTCACCACGAAGGAACCTTCAACCTTCCTCCAAAATACTCTTCAAAACTCTAAATTCAACTATTATACATAGCAACATTTTAAGAAATTTTAAATTTCTCATTCATTTTTTTTATCAACAAAATTTTAAATAAATAAAATAAAGTATTTGAAAGATGTTCCAAAACATAGAATTTGTTTAACGCCTTCAGGTTTTGTTAATAATCTTCCTCTGCATCTTCCCTGCTGTTACATTTAATCTCCAAGAGAATTTGATTCTTTTTTCATTAAACATATTTTTAGTTTTTAAATTTGATATTTTTTTTTTTAAAAAAAAGCTGCAAATAACAGTCTTCAAAAAACCATTTTCTTAGTCTTAAAAAATTGGAAACTAGTCTTATATTAATAATTTATGGATCATTCGATTACATCCAATTAATAAAGAAGGTCTTTCGGAAAGACGAGAAAACAAAATTCAAAAAGCAGTGCGCGACTTTTGCTTTCACCTTATTATTGTAACTCATTTTCTTATAAATATTAGATATTTAATAAAAGTGTGTAAATTTAAATTAAACATTAAAAGTGGGAACATGATTAATTAAAAATGTTTTATTTTTATATTGAAATAATTATTAGAAGAATTAAATAGTTATTGTGGAAGGAGACTTTTGGAATTGTTTGCGCGTCTACCCCGCGTTTGTGAATTTTGACATTATCTGTGTTATGAGTTTGTTGAGTAGTAACAGGTAATCAAAAACCTTCTACGCTCACGTTAATGGAAAAACGTCACACTAAATAATCAATTCAAACCAAAGACAAGTAAAACTACCATGTTCCAGAGAGTTAAGGATCATAGCTTCTTCAAAAATATTATAATTATTTATGTTTAGAAATATATAGTTATAATTAAAAAAATAACAGTTACTTCAAATTAGAGTCTAGCAAATTTATTCTTTTATTTCATTTCCAATATATTATTCGATTACATAAAACTTAATATAAGTATATTAGTTATTAATCAAAAGGCGAAAAAACTGTAAAAACCTATTTATATATAAAAATATATATATCACTAAAAAATTATTAAAAAACAACTAATTTTAGAAATAAAAAATCATTCATTATTATAATAATTAAGTTAGGTATTATTTTATAAATATTTCTTTTTATTAATACAAATTTATAAATTATTATTTAACATTATATTTTAGGTACTGATTATTTAAAATTTAAATTATTTTTTATAGTGATTATTTTAGAATATAAAATAATTAATAGTTAAATTTTTGATAGTTAATGTTAAATATTAATTTAGAAACTAATTTATAAATGTGTATTAATAATATAAATTATTTTAGAGTGATATTCACTAGTCTATTTTCATTTGATGTTCTGTTCATTTATCATTGGTGGTGAACGTATATATTCTTCATCATTATCCGTAATTAACTTGATTCACATACTAAGAGATAGAAGAATTAAATCATCATCAGCATGACTAAAATGGTTCAATTTTTTGTGACAATAATAATAAAAAGATAGATGTAGGTTTTGAAAATGTATGAATCATGCTTTGTCTTCGTTGAAAATGCTGAGGAACCGTTATTTTTTTAAGTATTAAATTAAGTTTATATAAATATATAGTTTATTAATGTTGTTTATTTGTTCTAGAATGAGTGTTTTTAACTAAGAAATGAAAGAGTAAATATTATTTAAAAAATATCTATTTAAGAAAATTTGGATATTTCCAAAGGAAAAATAAAGTTGATAGGTGAACAATTTTATTACAATATGTCAATTAAAATAAATAAATCAGGATAACTACAAAATGATATTATTATTATTATTATTATTTATAATCTATAAGATTTTCTACCACTATTTTGATGTACATATTTACTTTTCCATTTTATCCTTATACCAATATTTTATTTTATTATTTTAAAAATATATAATAAGAAATTTTTTGTTATCTTGAACATTCCCGTCATTTTCTTTTATTAGTATTTATTTTTATTTTTCTAATTCTATCTTCTAAAGTCAAACCTAACTTCCTTAATAACTAGTAAGTGTGTATTTAGAAATCTAAAATTCCGCTAGAAATATATAATGAGGACTCTCCTCATAAGCGCTTTTTTGTGTACACAAATTTTTTCTATTTACCCTTATTAATACATTTCATTTGATTACATTTCGTCATTTCATTATTGAGGGATCACACCCTTTCCTGATTCCCACACTGAATCTCTCACATATCAAAGAAAATAACTTCCATCCAATCACTCTCTCTGCTGCTCCACTTCATTCCACTCTGATAAAATTTAAAACAATGAGTTGTAACTGGGTGAAGAAATCCTTTAAGAGGAAGATTGATTGAGATCTCCCTTGTGTTGCTCATAGTTGAAGAAATTGAATAGGAAAACGAGAGAAGCTCAACAATATCACAAGTTTCAGGTTTCAACACATCCATTTTTTTCAGATTGGAGATGGAAGAAGATCAAAGTGGTGAGGAATTTCTCTTGATTTGTTGGATTGCTTCCGTGTGTTTGGAAGTTTACTGTGATATTATAAATTTATAATTCATTCTAATAAATACACATATAGTAATGATAAAAAATATAGATACAAAGACTTTAGATTTGTAGGTCTTTCTCCTATTATATACTGATAATCTTACCCATCTCCACCCAATATGAGATTCTTGACTTCACTCTTAATTTCTCACAATCTCTCCCTCAAATATGAGTCTCCACACAAACTTCCCTCCACCTCGAAAGTGTTTACCCATGACTCTCTCTTACTCGTGTAACACTCCCCAAATAATGACGTCAATTGTTAAGTTCTCTACAATAACAAAGCAAGAAAAATAATAAGTGGAAGAAAACACTTTTATCCCACTATAAGGTTCTATACAGAAAGTCTACTCATGATACAGTGTATCCTCTAAACACAAAATAATATCTATATATAGAACCTAAACAAAAGAAATAACAAAACACCGTTTAAAACAAAATCGTTAAAACAATTACAACAAACATACATTAGACAATCTAACTCATCTTAACACTACTAGATTGTCTCTAATAGACAGTCTTCTACACCCTTTCATAAGACGGTCTAAACATTTAACTAAGCTCTAGAGACAATTTGTGGTACATAAATTAGAGTTCATCATGACATCAACAAATATAATATTGATTTTTGCATTATATATATAATGTAATATATATATATATATATATATATATATATTTCATATCAAAAATATAATTTAAACTTTGATCATTGAATAAGTGACGCAATCGTTATACTTTTACCAATTAACAGTGGTCAATTCAAATTTTAAGTTTTGATTCTACTTTCTATTTGTTTATCCAATAATTTTTCACTTTCGTAGACAAGTTTTGTGCAAAACTTTTTAAGCAAATTTGCTTACTATGAATAAACTTTTCTTTAGTATTAATAAACTTTTCTGGCAGGGATTAAATTCCACTCTTGAAATAAAGTACCATATGTAGCACGAAACTTTTAAAATTATAGTTAAATAGAAGTAATTATTGGAATGAAATTAACTTATTTGAAGGAAAAAAAAAAGGTGGTTAATGGATGTGAACCAGTAAATTAATGTGGATCTCTCAACTTAAGTTCCAAGCAAGACCACCACACTAGGGTTGACTGTGCCGTGTTTGGATGAGGTTATAGGAATAAATAATTGGGTTTCAAATGAGTGAGTTTACTGATGAAAACGATATAGGAGAAAACAATGACTTGCTTCAAAGTCATATATCCAAATCAACAAGTAGAAGGAAGAAGAATCAGGTGGTAAAGGAAAGCTGCACCTATATACCTTTCATACCAATTTTTGCTTCACGACCAGAAATTATGTCTCAAACATCCTCAATCTGTGCAAATTCTAGTGAAATTTGGCCCTATATGTGCAGCCGAATACAACATTTGACTCATTCTTCTTAACTAATATATAATGAGTTGAGGCCCCCAACATCATATGATTTGGTCAAATTGGTTAGTTTTCCACACTCCATTGCCCACTAGGGAGGGACACTAACTTGCTAGATCACTCCAAAAAAATAAATAAGTACAAATATAAATTCTACTGACTAAATTTATATAAAAAAATAATGTAATTTATGTTTAGTATTTTTTGTTCAGTCACAAAAATATTAACAAATATAAGTTTTTTTTTTCTTATAAAGACGTGTTTATTTTGATAAGAATGTTGATATGTGAAAATCCTGCACGAATATCTTTCTACGAAGGTTGTCAAAATAACATTTTTTATTATTATTGTATTTTAGGATGATATGATTGCATCTGTCCAACACGTCATAAAAAATATGTTATTATATTATAATGGGCTAAAAATAAAAGAGAAATTTGTAAGTATTGATAATTTATGTAAGCAAAAAAAATTTTATTCAAAATTCATGATGTGCTTATTATCATTAAAATAGATGGGTAATGATTAATAGCAATTCAATCTTTAGATGATTTGGTAAAAGAATGCTATTTTTGAACAAATAGGAATTGTGGGAACCTTATATTTATAAAGAAAGAAATATTAGAGGCAAGAGAATTTATGATGCTGAATATAATTGGTTAGGGAGTGTTTATGTTACTGAATCTATGCTGTTATTTTGATTCTGTTTTTTGTGATTGGATTCTTTAGACTTTTGGAAGTCCTATATTGTGCCGATATTGAATTTATCTTTGTATGGATGACAACTAGCTAGCTATGGATGACAACTAACTAACTAGCTGCTTTTTCATGTATTAATTATATCTTTTGATAGACCACTTAATTGTTTGTATGGTTATGGATGATTTATTTTTTTAAAGTTATGCATAAATATTTTTTTTAATAGGTTAAAACATCCCTAAAATATTTTATTTTATTTTGATAAAAAAATATAAGAAAATTTGTTTTTTTTTTAAATAAAAGCTTTCTTATGCATTACTATCCACCTTGACATCTTTGTTATGCTGACACCTCAAGTAACAACAATCATTTGTCATCGCATGAAAAAAAATGTTATTAAAAAAGAAAAGAAAACAAAAATATTAGGGATTAGACCAAAATCCGTATGTTAAAAACAACGATACATAGATAAACTATACCTATTCATAAATAATTCTAAGAACAGATTAGATGATAGCCTATTATACCAATGAGAAGATTCTTTATACATAAATCCTAAATTGGCCAACTTATTAGCAAACGCATTCCCTTCACAAAAAATATGAATAACCCTAAACCTGATTTTCCCACAGTAATTAAAACAAGTATTTCATCGCATCGATTATGAAGCATCCAAGGAACATTGGTCCTAGCAGTAAACGTAGCACAAACCAAAGTAGAATCACATTCCAACCAGACATTAGTAAGCTTCATCTTTTGAGCTTCCTCCATAACATGTATAACCCCATAAAACTTAGCAACCAGAGCAAACTGAATTTCAAGAGATGTAGAGAAAGCTCCAATAAATTCTCTCATACTCCCACGAAAAATACCTCCACAAGTAGCAAGACCAGGATATCCCCCAGTAGGCCCATCAGTGTTAATTTTCACACAGCCTGGTGAAGAAAACTCTCATATAAGATGAGGACAAAAAAATTTGCTTTGTTAAAATAGATTTTTCAAGAATACAAAAGATGCATAGTTAGCGAAGGGGAGGAAATTCAAACTATATACACTAAGAAAATTGTTAACAATAAAGGGTTTATTATGACTATTTTATTAAATTGTTGTTGTTTTCTTAATATGATAATTATTTGATTTGTCACTTCTTTTAAATATGAAATTTATAAATATAAAAGTTTCTTCTTTGCATGTTGTTCTACTATTTAATGTATCGGAAAATTGTGGAAAGTGAATTATTCATACGAAGTTAAAATTTATGGTGAACAATATATTTTTTCATGAATCCTATCATGATATGAATTGAGATATGACAATTTCTTTGATGGTTGAAGAAAAATATCTTTATTAAAAACATTGTAAAGTATAAATGTGTACACATAAGCAAGAATATGATTTTTTTACTACAAGTTTATATTGTATTTATATGTTATGATAGTCATGAAATCATTTTTTATTCATTGTAAGTATCAAATGTTAGAAGTGTTCATCAGCAATTAGCAAACAATGACGAAGTGGATAAAGTAAGGTTGATTAGACATATATTAACTTTTTAGAAAATGCTATAATGCTATTTCATGTAATTATTTAATAACTTTTGAATTACTGTGATTTCTTTGGATATTTTGACATAAGTACTTTTTAGAAAATTATTTCACTTTGATTCATTTTCCTTTATCATGTCTTTCTTAAATCAAATTAGTTTAAGTGTTTTACCATTAAGATTGACTCAAGAGATGCTACAAGTGTTTAAGTTCCAAGTTAGCAATTTTCAAAGGAAAAGTATATTAAGAGAGAAGAAGTGAAACACTTTTAATAATTATTTTCATACTATTGAGTAAAACAGATATAAAACTAAAGTATTTTATTTTATGGTAAAATGACCTAATATGTAGAATAATTTGACTCGGCCTAAGTCAATGAATTAGATATATGATTTTAAGCTTGTGGGCTTGTGAAACATAAAAATGGACTAAGAGATTGGACCTCAAGGAATTTCTTTTTGCACCACATAATTTTATTCTACACCTTAAAAATATTAAAATGCTCACTTTGTCCTTTAATTTAAAGTTTTTTCTAGATCATGAAATCTAAAACCTCTTGAATTGTTGAATTTGAAACTTAAAAACTCACAATATTAGATAATCCAAAATAATAATTTTAAAGCCAAATTTAACTTTTGTGTTGTGTAATATAAAGTAATTAGAATAAAAAATTCATGAAAAAAATGACTTCGAAAGTGACTGAAAGTTATTTTTCATAAAAAAATTTATAAAATATAAAAGTGTCTTCCAAATTTTACAATTCAAAATACATTACTAAAATAAAATCTACTAACATTTCTTATATGAATCCATGACACAACACATGGATAATAGAGTAGAGAACAACTTTATCTTTAAGAATTAAAAACGATAAATTGGAATTTTCTCATGATTCTTTCTTAATTAATGAAATAATGAAGGATTAGTAAATTGGGTCATGATGATGAAGTTTGAATTCTAACCAAAACTTTCATAATTAGTGGTTTAGGCTTGAACATGACATGCTAAGAGATAAGGTGTTTCTCTTAGCATCTCATAAATAAAGTGTAAAACTCATTAATATTAACACAACAAGAAAATAGGAGGGGGTTTCATAATTATTTTATTTACAATCATTGCAAGATTTATGATGAGAATGATGATATAGTACAAAGTGAAACTTTTATTTTTTTATTGGCATGATAGAGTTAGTAGTTGATATTTATTAGAATTTAGAGAAGATGAAGCTTCATGAGATGTGGTTGGAAAATAGAGACTTAATACATTCTGAATTTTTCCTTTGTTTTCTGAAAAACTTCTTCAGCAATGTTAGCCACTTTGCCATCGGCCCTTTTAATTTCTAACTGTGCTTTCTGATAGAATCCAGTTCCTCTCAATGCATCTGAAATGAAGTCATCAAATCCAATAGCAATTGCTGCCTCTGCCTTTGCTCCATAAACCAATCTCTGCATACATAAATTCAACATTCTATAAGAAAATGTGCACAAAGTAACTTTTCTAAAATCATTTTAATTTCCATGTATTTTCCAGGTGAAGTTTTCTGAATTGTTCACTGATTAATAAAAAATTTGGTTAAATAAGTTTTTGTTACCTTTCAAGGGATCAGATTGAAACCAATACCCTAAAAACAATGGAAAGTTTTGAAGATACCAATTTTACTATAAACTATCAATTTCAATATATACCAACTTTAAAAGTAATAATTTTAGTACTAGTCAATTGGGGGTAAGAAAAAATTATTTAATCTTGTAATTTTAAAATAATTACACAAAAAGTTAATGTTATGAATAATTTGTAATTAATAATTGGAGAAGTCTTCTACACTATTAGTGTACTTTAATTAAATTATTGTAGGATTAATGAAAGGAAAAGAGCAATTGAAAAGCTTAGGAAAAACAGGGCATTTCCAACCTTAACTCGTGAAAGGTGAATTGCTCCAAAGCACATTGGGCAAGGTTCACATGAAGCATATATTTCACAGTCCGAAAGTTCTATCTGGTTTAGCTTTTCACAAGCCTGCAAAATCATATCATTCACTTTAAAATATGAATCCCACTAATGCATAGATCATGTTTTCTACACATAAAGTTTGAAAAACAAAATACCTAATAATTTGCAGTCAATTCGATAATTCTATTATTATTATTATTATTATTATTATTATTATTATTATTATTATTATTATTATTATTATTATTATTGAAGATTAAAATTATTTAGAATTTATTTTAATATAATGAGAATCTGTTGGACTTATCAGGTTACACTACAAGAAAATCATGAAATAGAAACCAATTTTTAGAGACCAAAATAATTAATTGCAATAGTAACTAAATTAGAGACCATTTTAGAAACTAAAACAAAATTTGGTTTTATATTATTGTTAAATAGTTTCTAAATTGATATTTAATTAGCAACCAAGGTTTTAGATATCAAATTTAAAAACTAAATAATTGGTAGTTAAAACTTTGGTTGTTAATTAGATACTAATTTAGAAACTATTTAACAATCGTAGAAACTAAATTAGAAATCAATTTTTTTTTTTAGTTTCTAAAATGGTTTCTAATTTAGTTACTATTACAACTAATTATTTTAGTCTCTAAAAATTGATTTTTATTTCAGGATTTTCTTGTACTGTTACGTGTTATCAAACCGCTGTCATCAATCTATAAATATATAGCATCACGTATAAATTGATAATCTTCGTATAAGATATATGTTTGAAGTCCTAAATCTACTATAAAAATGAGAATATTTAATAATATATAAATCGATTTGATTGTTAGAAAAAGTGTTTTTATTCCAAAAATAGTGAGAGTCTGACAATGCTTATGCTTGAGAGATTATGTTTGTTTAGTAAAATCGGCAGCAGAATATATTCTAGGTTGCTAACCAACTTTCCAGCTAATGTCCACTGAAGCAGAGAAAATTATGCAGAACAGATATCAGAGATTGCTGCTGAAAATCAATTGTGCAGTGTCTCCATAGTGGTCCATAATACTGTTTGAATAACTTGCTCAAATGAAGCTATATGTGGACACATGAACCATGAATTGCCTAAGAAATCATACCAAAAGAAAATATGCATTTTAGTGGCATTTAAAGAAATTATCTAACCTTTCTTATTGCAGTGACTTCAGCATGGGCAGTGGGATCTGTGTTCCTGAGTACCATGTTGTGGCAACTGGCAACTACTTCATCATTACAAACTATGATAGCACCAAAGGGACCACCATCTTCAGAGTCTACCCCTTTATATGCTTCTTCAACAGCAATTCTTAAAAATTTGTAATCTCTGCTCTGTATAGCTAATCAACCATTGCACCAACAAAAACTAATTAATAAGAGGCAACACAAATCATAAATTCAGAGACAAAACCTAAGAACCTCAATGTATCACTTACCTTCCTGATGCCCAGCAAATGCAGAAGCTACTGAAACTGTTCCACCCTTCGTTTTAACCACTGTGGTCATCAACAAAGCAAAAAAGTTATCAAGAATACTAAAAGGAAAAAACTCAACATTCACTAAACAAAAATTATTTTAAATTCTAAAATTCAAAAAAATTCAAAAATCTAAAATTTATTTACTTTTTCAACACCACTGAAGTATAAAAAAGTCATACCACCTAGAAATTGCAAAAATGAGTGGGCTCCGCCAGAAAAGAAAGCCCTCTTCAAAAGAAAACAATTAAATATTTTTAATAGAAAACATTTAAAAACACTAAACAGTTTTATGTTAAGAAAAATTGAGTAAAACAATTTTTTTTTTTCATTTTGTTGCTTTCTATTTATTTTCTCTCAATTTTACTGTTAATCCAAGCATCTCTTATAACCAAACAAGGTGGCTTAACTTGTACCCTTTTGCTACACAACATTGAACTTTTGGAGTGAAGTTTGAGCCATGCTTTCTTATTGGATGGAATAAGAAAGAAGAAAAATATATTTATAAATATATTATTTTAAAGAATTAAAACAGATGTTTTATTCTTTTATACGAATTTATTTATATTTTATTGGTGTCAAAATTTTCTTATGTCTTCCAAAAAGTTCAAATCAGTTGTGGTAAATAAACACACTTTACCTCCTCTAAAAGAACCTAAAATGAACCATTCTTTGCTAATTAACACAAGATCAGTGGACAACTATTGTAACTGGAAGGAGCAAAAATGTGTTGGGATTAAAATTATGAGTAGATGAGAGACAATTACACATGCCCAAAACCATGGATATAGAAGCTAAAATTGTAGGAATGAAATTGATTGATAAAGGTAAAATCAAAGGCACTTGAAAAAATGATAATGAGAAATTTCTGAACCCTAAGAAAATTCACATACCGTTAACTTCTTCCATGACTTTGTCGATGTTATGAACTAACGATAGGTACGAAGCAGGTACTACGTTAGTGAACTGAAACTATTTGTGTGAACTCCGATGAATCAACGATTTTGTTGGGCTATTTATAGTAGTACATTGGTGAAGAAGATGAAGATCCAAGTGGATGATGACCATGAAAGAGAAAATGCCTTCCACAATAAATGCAGAATGTGGTTCCCTCTACGCATATCAATACTATAAAATTATACTTAGTCTCATAAATTATCCAATCATATTTATATAATATACCTCTCTTATAATCTTTACAATAAAGTCATAATAATATGTGAATCAATATCTATCTAATACATAATCAAGTTTTTCAGTTTATACATAGAGAGTTACCCAGATAGAATAAAATATTAATCCAGATTACGACATCTTAATAAGGCTTTGAGATAAAAAGAATTATGTTTTCATTATTAGTTCAAATTCATGAAATTATAAAGGATGTTCATTAAACCAGGAACGAGTTGACAAATTTCATTAAATAGTAAAGAATTTGTTTAAAATATACGTTAACCACATTTCTCATGTGTATATTATATATACATTAGTGTAATGTTTAATAAAAGTAAAGAACAATTCGTGATATGACGGTATCGTGCAGAAAAATAATTAGATGCAAAGTTATAGAAACACCCACATGGGAGATAAAAATAAAAAAAAAGGGTCTCTTTTCACACTTAGATGTTCAAGAAAGAAAAGACAAAAGTAGAAGAAAAACGAATATAGATTTCTCACTAAAAATGTATAAAAGAGTAAAAAAATTAGGTATAATAGTTTTTTTTTTGTCATGGCATTTTAAATATTTTTAATTGAACAATTTTTTAGGATAAATTAACGTAATTATTTAGTCAAATTCATAATGACAGTGATGTGCCACGTAGCAATTTAACTTTTTTGTCAATTCCCCGTGTCATTTGTTGTTTTTGTTTATCATGTGTTAATTAATGAACTCTTCCATTAATATTTAGAAAGAGAGTAAAATGAAGTTGAAAATATTAAACATATATAGAAAAAATTAACTTCATAAATCGTCTTATATAACAAATTAAAAAGAAAAAGAAAAATTGGAATGAAAATGAAATACAAAATAAGAATAAAAAAGAGGGTGTTGAAAGAAAATGGATGAGAAGGAGATGGTGGTGCAGTGATTAGTTATGGGAGATGATGAGGAAGAGACAGGTGGGATGTTTATTCTCGATCTCGTGACTCATACCAACGTAGATTCCCATCGTTCCTATCCAATGTCGTTACAAATTTTGATAAGTTGTCAACAATATCATACTCACATGGGTCATGCTATAATAAACTATTTTATCCAATTTTTTTTTCCCAATGTCTTTTAAATTACTTTTCTAGTATATCTTATAATAAGATACACTGAGTAGTTTAGGTTAAAACTGAGGATGTTCATATTTTTTTTATGTAATAAGCTATGTAGATTATATTCTTTCATATTTGAGTGGGGTTGATTTGAATAAATGATGAATGTTCATAATTTATTTTTGTTACAAATGAAACGGAGAACATATAAAAAGTAGATATAATCTAATCTTAATGGAATGTGATCCTTTCCTATAACGAAATTTAATCCTAATATCAAAGCATATTCCAACACATCAATATCACCCGAATTGAGAGTTATTAATTAAGAATATAAGGATTTTGACCTTTACAATATTTTAAAAATAGTCCTATATATTGACACATTCTAACATTAACACATATTTGACGTTGCAGACGTGATAATGACGTGATAGAGCGAGATTGTGCACGAATGAGCAGCGTGAGCTTCAAAATAAAGAAAAAAAATATATTACATCGATTCTTAGAAACAACCGGTGTAATATTTTTTTTTTACTTAGAATGACCCATATTACATCGGTTAAGTCATCTAACCGATGTAATATATGGCCTATATTAAAAAAAATTGATTTTTTTTTTCATAAAGAGTGGGTGGGTCATAAATGTCACATAGGTAACCACTTACAGACACACGGGTAACCAGTTTTGCGTGTGCCAGTATATGTGGAAGAACCTGTGGCTGGGTAACCAGTTCTGGTAGGGTTATTACATCGGTTAAACCATCTAACCGATGTAATATATGGTTTTTATTAAAAAAAATTGATTTTTTTTTTCATGAAGAGTAGGTTACCATAAACGTCACATAGGTAACCACTTACCGACACACGAGTAACCAGTTTTGCATGTGCCAGTATATGTGGAGGAACCTGTGGCTGGGTAGTTCTGGTAGGGTTATTACACCGGTTATATAAGAAAATTGTATGTAAGAAGATGGAAAGAAGAAAGAAGATGTTTTTATTCTCTTGTGTGTACATCACTTCATGTATAGAAAATATATACTAGTGTATGGAGTTTATCTCTCTAAATTACAATCTAATTAGGTAGGATCCTATTATTATTAAATTAATTGCATATAATTGGGTACAATATCATACAATTGTTGTGTATAATTTGATAATTATTATTTCCTTAATATCTCTCAAGTTGGTAGGTGAAGATCATGAACCTCCAACTTGTGTTGTAGCGTCAAAAACTAAAATGTTCCTCTAGTGTCTTGTCTTCGTAAAAATATCTGCGAGCTGATACTGTGTCGGTACATATAAATGACTGATTATCCCAACTTGTAATTTTTCTCGCACAATGTAGCAGTCTATCTCAATGTGTTTTGTGCGTTCATGAAATATTGGGTTTGCTGTTATATGTAATGACGCTTGATTGTCACAGAAAAGTTGAGCTGTTACATGGCACCTTTAAATCATGCAACAGATATCGCAACCAAACTATCTCCAAACAAGTATTGGTCATCGCACGATATTCTGCTTCCGCTTCATACGTTTGTCTGTTTTTTTTTTACTTCCATGAGATAATAGAAGTAATACCCAGATACTGATCTCCAAGTTGTCTGACAACCTCCCCAGTTTGAGTCGTAATAAGTTGTCGATGTCAGATTGTTCTCGGATGGCAATAACAATCCTTGTCTCGGTGATCCTTTAATGTACTTTAGGACTCGAATTGCGGCATCCCAATGAGGTTTCCGTGGAGTCTGTATATATTAACTTAGGGTCCGAACCGAAAATGCTATGTCAAGCCGAGTAATTGTGAGATATATCAGTCGTCCCACGAGTCGCCTGTATTTGACTGGATCCTTTAATAACTCTCCATCGTCTGGTGTGAGTTTTAGGTATTGCTCCATTGGAAATTTGTCTGAACGAGCACATGCGAGTCTCGTATCCTGCAAAATATCAAGCGCATATTTTTTTTGGACATGTCAATACCAACTTTGGAACGGGAAAATTCAATCCCTAGAAAATATTTTAAGTCTCCAAGATCTTTAATGCAAAATTGTTGTAATAGATAGTCTTTAACACACTGATGTCAAATCATTTCCTGTCAAAAGAATATCATCCACATAAATCAAAAGGGTAGTAAATGATGAGTTATTTTGTCTTGTGAATAGAGGGTAGTCTGTCTTGGACTGTTGAAATCCTACAGATTTAATCACATGAGAAAATGTTGAAAACCATGTCCGGGATGCCTGTTTGAGATCATAAAGGGATTTGTTGAGTCGACATACAATGTTCTCCCCCTGTCGATGATGCCCGGGTGGCAAGTCCATGTAAATAATTTCATTCAATGTGCCATGTAAGAAGGCATTTTGCACATATAGCTGGTGAGTAAACCAATTTCTAGCTGCTGCAATGGTGAGGATACACCTCAAAGTTGTTAATTTTTCTATTGGTGAAAAAGTTTCAAAATAGTCGACACCTTCAATCTGAGTGTACCCTTTGCGACAAGGTGCGCCTTATATCTATTGACGATGTCATCTGAGTTATACTTTATTTTATAGACCCATTTGCATCCGATGGGTTTCTGCCCAGCGGGTAACGGTGTCAAGGTCCACGTTTGATTTAGGGTTTTTGCCAATTTGGATCAAGGATGGCTTGAGCATAAGTGTGAGGTTCTTTGGTGGCTGTGATGTTAGTGAGATATGCACTATGTGTGAAGAAAATCGTGAATTAGAAAGAAAATTATACATAGGATACATGGTTCCATTCGGTCGGTCTTGGGCAGTGGTCGAGTGATTGGCTTGGGATCTCGTTACGTAGTCTTGAAGCCAGGAAGATGGGGTTGATGTGCGACTGGATCATCGAATAGGAAGGTCGATTGGAGAAAGTTTGGTAATGAGTGCTAGACTTCTTGGCGTGGGAGAAGAAGGTTCGTCTGCTGGAGGTTCAGGTGCATTATGATGAGTAGGAGAAGAAGGTTAGTTTGATGGAGATTCAGGTGCATTGTGACGAGTAGGAGAAGAAGGTTGGTTTGATGGAGGTTCAGGTGCATTGTGATGAGTAGGAGAAGAAGGTTGATCGAGTGAATGTTGGACAGGAGTGGGTAAGTCAATGTCAATAGTGGGCAAAATACCTTGTAATGGATGTGAGGATTGCGTCTGGGACTGTTGGCAGAATGGGAAAACACTTTCATGGAAGATGAAATCCCGACTTGTAAAAAAAGTGCATGCATCTATATCAAATAATTTGTATGTTTTTTTTATTGAGAGGATAACCAATGAAAATGCACTGTCGAGCGCGCAGATCAAATTTTTGCTTAGGTGAAACAACAGTTGCATAACAGAGCCAACCAAAAGTTTTTAAGTGAGAAAGTGAAAGTGGGCGATTTATTTTTTAGTAAAGGTGTTGGCAAACTATTAATGATATATGTGGCGGTTAAAACGCATTCCCCCAAAATTCTAATAGTAAATGAGACTGAAATAGGAAGGTTCGTGTTGTGTTTAAAATGTGTCTATGTTTGCGTTCTACTACTCCATTTTGTTGAGGAGTGTAGAAACAAGTGCGTTGACATTCAATACCTTTTTTGAGAAAAAAATTACGCATAGAAATAAATTTCAATCCGTTGTCAACGCGGATGGTTTTAATATATGTCTGAAATTGATTTTGTGCAAAAGTAATGAATGATTCTAAGAAATTTTGAGTTTCAAACTTGTGATTCATAAGAAATAACCAAGTACATCTAGTATAGTCTCATCAACTATAGTGAGAAAAAATGTTTTCCAGGATGAGTTAGGGTTTTATGAGGACCCTAAATGTCACAATGCAATAGATTAAATGGAGAATGAGATTTTATTATGCTTAAAGGAAATGGTAGCCTAGTTTGTTTAGCTTTGAGACAAATACTACAATTATTATGAATGAGAATGAGATTTTTACTGATAGGTAGTAAGGAAGATGCAAGTTGTAGACACGCCGGAGAAGGATGTCCGAGGCGCTTGTGCCATAAATCAGGGTCAGTTGAAATTTGAGATGTGTCGGCTTGGTTTGGAAGAGGGGACATGTAGTATAAGCCTGCGTGTTGTTTACCGAGCCAATCATCCTCCTCATAGTCAAGTCCTGCAAAAAAGCAACCATGTGGAGTAAAAACGACACAACAATTTAGCGAACTGGTTATCTTACTGACGGACATGAGATTTAAATTAAAAGAAGGAACGCAAAGAACATCATCTTTGAGAGTGATATTGTCATTGAATTTAATTGTGCCCGTAGATGAAATGAGCGCAGTTGAGACTGTGGGCAGATTAACATTTGGAATAAATGATGATGAAGTGTGTGTGAAAAATTGTGAATCAGATTCAAAATGATTGGTTGCTCCGCTATCCAAAATCCATGGTTTCGTAAAAGCAGAATTAATAAACGAGTTATGGGCAAATAGACCTGCAACGCTAACAAACATGTCACTTTTATTTTCTTGTGTGTACATTTACATCACTATTACATGTATAGGAAATATATACTAGTGTAGGCAGTTTCCCTTTCCAAATTAAATTAATTGCATATAATTGGATACAATATCGTACAATATTGCATACAATAATTGCATATAATTTGATAATGATTATTTTTTTAATAGGTTAAGTCATCTAACTGATGTAATATATGGTTCTTATTAAAAAAATTGATTTTTTTGTAATGAAGAGTGGGTGACCATAAACCTCACATAAGTAACCACTTACACACAAGGATAACCAGTTTTGCGTGTGTTACGGGTGATATATTATAATATAGAGTCAGTGTCACATTTCACCAAATGTCACGTCTGCACGTCAATTAAATGACACGCAAGCAGTGTCAAGACTTTGTTAGTGAAAGAGGGTGTTAATAGAACATTTTTCTTTAAAAATAGAAGAAACTAGGATTTTTAGGATATATTCCCATAAATTTTTTAGAAATATTTAGGAAAAAATAATAATTACTCCATAAATTAAAATTAGTCTATATGCATAAGTTAATTAATTTGTAAACGTTTTCTTAAGTAGTTTTTTTAAAAAAAATTCATTTTTTAATTTGTATAAAATAATAATCTTAGTTTACGAAAAACTTTATTTATTTTATTTTTCTCAAATAATTTTTTTTATGGAGACATTTTGTTTAAGAAAACTTTAATTTCATTTTTCGCTTTTGACAAATGTCATTGTACTTTTTTAGTTATAGCTCTTTATTAAAGAGTGTTACCAATAGTTTTTTTCACTACTTAATGTGAGAAAAAAAAATAGAATTTATACAATTGAAATAGATTTATACAATTGAAATAGAAAAATATGATAGTATGCGAATATGTCATAAAATTTGAAAATGGACATAGGTTTAAATTAAAGAAGTCATTAAAAATATTATAAATTTCTTATTTTCCTACACTTATTCATAAAGTGTAAATTTTTTTTTGAAGATTTTAAAAACAGTCAAGACATTAAACTAAAGTATTCCAAGCCTAATCCAAATAAGAAAATATATAATGAAGAAAAATCCTATAACCACCGTCAATAGAAACCCAATCCTATCACTTTTCTTCATAAAATTTTAGTAGACTAATAAATAATCAAATTAAGTGTGGAAAAGATCATTATACTAGAAATCATCAACTTAAGGGATCCGAATGTTTCAAGCGTGAAAATTTTGGCCATGTGTTCTTAGCATGTGGGCAACAAAAACCACATTTCACCCCTTTTGCACTTTGGACAATGTCTACAACAATTAGGTGAGTATACACCATGATTAGGTTCGAAATTGCTAAAAACAATGATTTGATCCAAGGTATGTGCTTCATTAAAGGAAGCACTTTAAATGTACGATATGTTTTGTGTGTAACTCATTCATTTATTTCTTATGATTGTGTTTGAAACCTTGAATTGTCACTTTCCTATTTGGATGTTAGTTTGATTATTTCAATCCCCACAAATAACTACGTAATTATTAATAAAATCTATTTGGATTGTCTTTTGTTCATAATTCCTTACAAATCTAATTATTTACCTTTATCACAATTAGATGTAATTTTTGGTATGGACTAGTTATCTTCCAACCAAATCCTTCTCAATTGTGTAAAAAATTCTATAATATTTTCCAATTCTAATGACCTTTTAAACTCACCTACCAACTCAGTAAGTGGATCTTTAGGAGATGAAGTTAATGAATATATGTAATTATCCTTCATTGAAGTAAAGCGAAAAGTAAATTTGAAAAATATAGTAGTTGTTCAAGATTTTCCTGATTTTTTTTCAATAATATTCCTAGTGTGCCACCTAACATAGAGATTGAATATTTTCAAAAATATATATACTTGGAGCTAGACCAATTTTAAAAGCACCATATAGGATGTCATATTCTAAATTAGCATAATTAAAGAAACAGGTAGAGGAGTTGCTTGAGAAATTATTCATTCATCCTGCTGTGTCTTCTTAAGAAAGATGGAAACTTTAAGTTATGTGTAGATTATTGTCACTTAAATAAATTCACTATCAAGAATAAATATTATCTTCCTATGATAGACAATTTTTTGGATCAATTAAGAGAAACACCTTATTCTTTAAGATAGATTTAAGGTCAAGATATAATTAAATTAGAGTAAAAGCAGAAGATGTACAAAATATTGATTTAGGAATCAGGTCCACATTAGAAATATCAAGTAATGTATTTTTGTGTGACCAATGCTGCTGCAATATTCAAAGATTACACGAGTAGGATTTTTTATGCATTTTTAAATCATTTTTTTTAGTTATTTTTAAACATGACATTTTTATTTGTTCCAAGACAGATGATGAACATCTTCATGTTGTTTTTCAAATTTTGAAAGACATAATATTGTATGCTAAATTTTCTAAATGTGAATTTCGGTTAGAGGAAGTAAAATTAGGACACGTGATCTCCAAGGAAGGAGTATTGGTACACCCAACCAAAGTGAAAACAATTAAAATAGTGACTAAGGTTAATTTTCTCGGGTTTAGCAAGTTAATATAGGAGATTCATTAAGAATTATCTAAAATAGACATGTCTTTAACCCAAATCACCGAAAAAAGTTAGACTTTTGAGTGGACAGAAAAATGTGAGAATAGTTTTCAAGAGCTCAAAAAGATATTAGCATTTTCTCCTAGATTAGCTTTACCAAATGTTATTGGATACTTTGTGGTATTTTGTGATGTCTTTAAAAAGGGATTAGGATGTATTCGTGTGGAAGATAAGAAAGTAATATCATATGCTTCTAGACAACTAAGAGCACATGTGAAAAATTACTCAACTCATGATCTAGAACTAATTTTGGTTGTTTTTTCACTTAAAACATGGAGACATTATGTGATCACAAAAGTCTTAAGTACTTGTTTGATCATAAAGATTTAAATATGAGGCAAAGAAGATGGATGAAATTTATGAAATACTATGATTTTGAATTACATTACTATCCATGAAAAGCAAATTCAGTGGCAAACACATTAAGCAAAAAATCTTTACATGTCTCTTTATTGATGGTTGAATATACGTTAGAAAAATTTAGGATATAAATTTGTCAATTATCGTGAACCATGATAGGATGAAATTAAACTCAATTCAAATTACCAGTGACCGAAAAAGACAAATCCCTCATATCCAAGTAAGTGAGGTATTCATTCAAAAGAAGAAGTGATTGATAGGACAAAAGGGTGGAGAAAGGTTTAACTTAGATAGGGTGGAAATCTTGAGATTCGGTGATAGAATGCCTAATAACATAGTTTAAGAGGATGATTTTGGAAGAGACGCATAAGAGCATATTGACCATACATACAAGTACATAAAAAATGTACCAAATTCTTAAGAAAATATTTGGTGGTCCAAGATGAGAAGGGAGGTAGCACAATATGTAGCATCGTGTCTAGTATGTTAGAAAGCTAAAATAAAATATCAAATATTAGTTGGGTTGCTACAATCTTTGGACATACCATAATGCAAATGGGATTGTATAGTATTGGATTTTGTGGTTGGCCTACCTCGAACAATTCCAAAATTTGATTGAATATGGTTTATTGTAGATAGATTAACAAAATATAATCATTTCTTACCAATTAATATTAGGTATTCATCGGATAAACTAGTTGAATTATACATAAAAGATATTGTAAGATTGCATGAAAAATCATTTAGTATAGTGTTTGATAAGAATTTTAAATTTACTTCTAAGTTTTGGACATCAAAACATAAGAACAAAATTGCGTCTTAGCTCAACATACCACCTCCAAACAAATGGACCTGTCTAAAACAAATATTCAATCTTTGAAAAATCCATTAAAAATTTGTGTGATAGAAGATTCACATAATTAAAATTAATATATACAAAGAACAATTTTATTTTAATATAGGCATGACATCCTATAAATCCTTACATTTTGGAACTAAAATCAAACTCATTTCAAATTTTAAAGACAAAAACATAATCAAATTTAGTAATTAAATTTATAATATAATGTTTGTAATCAAAACTTATTAAACAAATATTGAATCAAGTGTAGTCTGTAAGAAACTTCCCTCCCTATAGTAGTTGAAATAAGGTAAGATATGTGCAACTTGAGTGTCAATAATTGGAGCATTCTTAATGACATTTTAAGAATTAATTATATTATATGTATACGTCAAGAAGCATTATCTTCTATACTAAAGTATAATATTAGTGAGTTTTTTATGAAAGTAATAATGAGGTAATAAAATAAGCACGCGTGCCACTATGACAACCCTTGTTCATACGTAATTAATGAGAAATCGTTTTCATTATACCATTTATTTCTCCCTAACTCTTTTCTCCCACGAAGCTTCTCCCATTATTTAAACTAGCTTTCAACTGTGTTTGTCAGCACTTTTACATCAGTAAAATATTTAAATATATAATAGTTATTTTAGAAATTGTAATTGAGAAATTATGTAGTTATTTTTTAGTTGAAGGGTTATGCAATTACTTTTAGTTAAAAGAATTATATGGTTATCTATTATATCAACTAATTTTAATTTTCATTTAATAAAAGGTTAAAAATTAACCAAGTTATAAAATACAAAATAAAATATATTTTTTAAAATAAAATTTTCATTAGACATCATTCTATTCAGCTATGTGACACATTATCATCATATAAAAAAATTACAAAATATATGAGACTATAAAACAAAGTTATTATTTATGCTATCATTTAGAGCATTTAATATAAAATATTTGTTGAAAATTATGCGGAATTGCATAAAAATTATTAGAAAACATATGCTATTTTTCCTATTAAAAATATTTTTCTTTAAACTTTTTATCAATAATTTGTGCACTTATTAGTGTTCCTACTAGGGAGATGGGACCTAGAGTACTGTTAAAGTCTTCTTCTCCTTCCTTCAGTCGGTCAAGTCGTTGGGTAATGAACTGAGATTTTTCTCGTTCTCCTGCTTCTCCTTCGGCACTCGGTCTCGGTGAACACCGGATGGTGGGGGTACCTGCAAAGGCACTCCGACGCTCAAGTCAGTAAAGCGGGTGATGGTGTTCTGGTAGGTGAACAGTAATAAATGACATACATTACTCCTTGGGATGCATGCTATTTATATTATTCTAATGACCCTACCTTGTTGGGCCCGTTTTATCGAGGTGGACCCTGTTTAGGATTGCATTACCTAATCCTTAATGACGGGTTAGCTTAACTGACCTGGGTTTGAGCATTGGCGGTAATATGGGTCGGCCGTCGGCCAAGTCTTTTAAGGAGTTGGCCTCGCCTTGGTCGTCTCGGCCAAAGTCTCGACCATGTAGACCATCGGTCTCGTCCTCTTGGCTGAGTCTCTCCGGTTTCGGCCAAGTTCCTCTGGTCTCAGTCAAGTAGACCAGGTCTCAGGCAGTCAGGTGGGTCTCGGTCAAGGAGACAAGGAGTCGGCCTCACCCATATTGATACAATTAGCATTTCAATATTTAAAAAAAAAATATTTAAAATGAATATTTTATATGTGAGTCTTCATAGCATTGATTAAATCATTAACAATTTTTTTATTGAAAATAGCATAGACTACATTAAAAAGATCATAGGAGATTATATTTCTACACGTCTTAATAAAAAATCTTATAAATTTTTAATCAAACACTAGTTTGCATTTGCCTTTTATCTTTTGTACGACAATAGTAACATTAGAACTTAAAACTTCTACAATAGACCAAGGTTTTACTGGTAATGTTTAATACATAGTAGTGATGTCACATAATAAATAAATAAAATATTTGTAAGACTAAGAAAAATGTGGAGATAATTTTTAACATTTAGCGTTGGCCAATAATGATATTGTTAAAATTAGTTAAAGAGATTTCTACACGATACAAACTGTTTATAATTATTTTAATAATATGTAATTCATAAAAATGTTATAAATTTTAATCATATAAAATATTTGAAAGAAAAGATATTAAAGTGGACTTAGTCACCTTTAATAATATTAGAAAAATATAAGAATTATATAACCGTTTCTAATAATATTAAATATATTATAATAATTATAAATATGTTACAAAATATATTATAATTAATTTAATCGATTCTAATAATATTAAATATAGTATAAAAATAAGATAATAAAGTTATTTTAACTTATTTTAATAATATTAAATATATTTTAATAATAAAAATATTTTAATATTTATTTAGGTTAGTATTAACTTTTTTTTAACTATTGTGACGATAACTATGACTTGTTAATTATTTTTAATTAATCATCTTCTCATTCACAATTTTTTTGAAATCTCCTCACAGTTGTCTATTTCACTCATATTTATTTCATTTATTCATATATATTTTCTTCATTCACCCTTATCTTTCCCTCTCCTTTATTCACATTCATATAATTCTTTGATATTTATCTTTCTTGTTCATACTTTTCTCCTTCATCAACAATTTTTTTCTATTTTATTTTTTAAAGATAAAAATCTTGCATGAGAAATTTCTTTTTTAAAATTATTGTCATTAGCATACGTTAAATTAACACAAATTAAATTAATATTAAAATTATATTTTATTTAATATCGATTAAACGGTGTTAATATGTTTTTATTTTAAAATTTATTTAATTTAATGTTGATTATTTTTAATTAAAAATTAATGATGAATTAGTATCGATTTTGAAAAGTTGAAATTAATGAATAAACGTTTATTATTGATTAATTAGTGTTAATCTTTATTTATTAATGTTAATTTTTGAATAACGTTAAACATATATTTTCTTACAGTTTAATGAGTGTTCTTGATATTTTCGTTATGAAATTAAAAAAAAAATTATCAAAATTCTCTAGAAGAGGGTATTTTTATGTAACCCAATTAAAAAAAAATACTAATTTTATTTCTTTAACCATTGTCAATCAATGTTCTAGGGTAGTATTGGTAAGCATTTTCCAATAAAAAAAACATTCCATTGACTATAGGACAAATGCTAATTAATATCCTAAAAATAATTATTAAGGAATAAAAAGAATTTTGTATTATTAAAATACATGAATAATACTTAAGAAAAACATTCCCATATATATTTTCAGTAAATTTTTCTCATTTTAACTTTTAAACTGGTAAATCTAACATAATTCAATAGCTAGAATTTATAAAAGATTTATAAGAAAGGTTGCTCTGTGAAAGTGATAAAAAATAACCATTTCAAAGAGAATAAAAAGAAGTTGACACAATTACAAGTTCTATTAAAAAACTCAAGCATGGTGGACACTGTAAAACAGATGATAGAATATAAGAATGGTTATAATGGTGAGTTGCTGAATCAATCTTCCATTATTTTACCAAAATATTAAACTCTTATTTAATTAACATGCTAATAATTTGCTGAAGTCTTTCTGAAGTTGTTTTAACCATGAAAGTTGAATATTTGTTTGAAGTTGCAGCGTCACCTGTTTTATCTCATGCTATTTCATCTTTCCTTAAGTTCCATTGAATCCTAATCAGCTTCTCTTATCCTTATCTCCATGGAAATTTCCACACACTTTCAGATTCATGCTCTTTAGCCTTCACCCACAAAGCTACTTACTTGTACTCTTTCTACTATCTAATATTTCAAGTGCTTTGTCTAACGTGTCTATCTCATCTACAACCTTCTCCAACAAAAATTATTAATGCCCCCTTTCTTCTCAAAATTTCAGAGACCCCACAAATCATGTAAGACGATATTATTTAATATCAATATTAAAATATTATTAAAAAAGTTGTTGATTAAAGTGATTTGATTCTTAAGTCTATTAATGAACCATTATATTTCGATCTCCTTGTTGGGTTCTTTGGAAAGAAGAAACACAGAAAAAATTAATCAACCATAAGTAAACCTATAAAAGAAACTAAATATTTTTAGGTTTTCTTTTATATATATATATGGTTAAACATCTCACATCAACTAGTAAAATAAAAATATTTATATAATTGGGTGTAAAATTTATTTTATAAGTAAATTTTATAAGATTAATTTAAATTTAAATTTTACTTTTTAATATGATTTCAGAGTCATTTAGATCATATTCTAACGAGAGTTTGTTAGATTTATTAGATCACTGAACCACCTATAATATAATCTCACGCACGAGTTGACAACTTTAGCATGAAGGGTGTGGATTTGAGATTTCATATCGATTAAAGATAAGAACATTTCATAGTATACAGGTGACTGCAAATCTTATTTTATAAGTCGATTTTATAAATTGATTTTATAAGATTAAGTTAAATTTAAAGTTTATAATATATATTATTCTTTTTATTTTTATCTAATTTATACTTAATTTTAATATAAATAATGAGAAACTATTTTAAAGTATTGTTTTATCTTAAAAATAGACCAATTTGGTAAAAAAAATTAGGTGGGTGTCATATAGATACATCATAGCCAACAATGAAATATCAAAGGATTATTTTAGTACTTCAAAGTGGAAAATGTTGTCAGTTCTTAAAAATAAGAAAGTTCAAAAAATTAGTTCCTAATTTTTTAGTTATTTCATAAACTTCATGGTAATTAACTTTTAGAAATTTAGAAAGTTGCTGAACAATCTTTTAAAATTTAAACTAAAATATTGACTAAAAGAGTTGTATATATAGTTTTTGAAGTGATTATTTGGATATTGAAATATTCATGTGATGAAAATAATGTTTTAGTGACATATAATAAGGATGAGAAGAGAATTTTTGTGGGTACAATTATTGACAACAATTTTGGTAGACGACAAAAACGTTCAACTAATGAATAAGTGTTTTGAATTGTTTTACAAAACCTAATTGGGATGGACGCGGCGGCAGATTAAGAATTTTTGTTGTCCCATCATATTGCTCAATGATTGAGATAAAGTTTTCAACTTGATGATAATTAGGTCACAATGCTCATATGTAGGTCTTCTTATACACTCACAAATGCTACAAGGTTATCTCACTCCTCCGTATTTTTAATTTTTTATTGATAAGTTTATTCGTTAATACCACATTAAGTTGTGATAAATTCAGTTATGCAAATTCTCTCACCATCATAGTTTTCATACACTTTCATATTTTTCATACTAATGAGAAAAGTCGGTTTTAATTTTTTTTTTAATTTTAAATAATTAAAGTATAATATCACATTTTTAAATAATCTCAGTTACACTATCGCACTCTCATATCTTCCTTCTAGTCGCATACCTCCCTTTCAGACGTAGCAGTTTCTTAAATAGAGTCCTTAGTTGGTAACTCTTAGTTTCTTTCATACGTTGTTGCTAATAAGTTAGTGAGATTGACTCGCTTTTAGCATAGTACAAACTAGGAAAAGTTTCTCAAAACCATGCAATTAAACTGATGAAAAGTGTTTCTCTCCCGCACCCAAAAAGGTGTTAAGGCTTTTTGACTTGTAGAAACACTTTCCTGCTATTCGACCTTGCATAATTATTTGACTCATATTGCGCTTCTTAGCCAAATAAGTATGTTTTCATTTCCTTGCAAAACTAGATACATAATTAAGGAACCATGTCGTTCAATCTTCTTTTCTTTTTTATAAAAAAATTTCTTCATAAAAGAAATCTAACAACAACATAATTCAGACACTTGCACCTATAAAAGAGAGTCAAGTGTCGATCTAGTTTGATGTGAATCTTGTTCTTTAAGGTCCTAGTCTCAAATCACCAAAAAACTTACCTCAACCACCAATGTTCTCCACCAGTCATCACAAGCAATCACTACTACTTGAAAATGAAGAAGACACCATACTCTTCCCTATACTTAAAGGGTATTGTTGGAATTAAAAAAAAGTATGGATGTGCAGGGAGAATTTGTCATTCACTTAATAGATAATTTGTTAGGTTTCTTGATCAATAATTGATTGCTTGTTCAATCAAATATTAATCATATTTGAAGGGTTTTTTTTATTTAACTAGTAGAAGATCCTTGTATTTTAAATTGAGAAAAAATATGATCTTTTAATTCAACATTGTATCCAGAAAGAATAAAGTGTTAGAGAATTAAAGGCAATACTAGTATTTTGGGTTATCTATGATAATTGGTTAGGTGTAAAATTTGTACATCATGAACAATTACTCCAGCATTTTCAATATTTTCACCTCATGAAACTCACTGAAAAACAAAAAGAGAGTATGGAAAGGAGTGTAGATAGGAATTACATGGACAATTTGAAACCATAGGAATATGATAGTTTTAAACAAGGTATGGTAGATGTCCTAGAAGTATTTTGTATGGCACAACTAAATGTTTGGACATGATTAAAGCATAAGATACCTAAAACCCAATTTTCTTACTCTAACTAGGTACAACGCCTAATGCTTTTTTGAAAATGTTGTGAACTTCTCTTAGAAGATACCATCTTTACATTGCAGATTTTGTGTTTTGAAATATATTATGGTCTTTGTTTAGGTCGAGGAGGTACTAACCTGCAGGTTCATTCAAGATATATGCAAGATCTGTTTAAAGGGCACCAGTGTTCAATGGACCTTGGGATTGTTTGCAAACACACTAACAACAGATGCAATGGGGTGTTAATGGGCTGCTGCTATTTGGAGAAATCTAAATCAACAAGAAATAAACATTTGCTTAATAGCTACCTCTTGTATGAGAGTTGGATGGTGTTGTGATCCTTTTCTTTCCATGTAGACAGTCTTTGCAACAGAGGGTCCTTCACCAAAACTAAGTAGCAAAATTATGTATAAATGTAGGATTTATAAGCTCCATGTATAGGGTTTTTGTGTATCTCATTGCACTGATGTTGGTTTAAGGTGTAAGCTTTTATGTGTATCCCTAACCTATATGCAACTATGATATTTTGTTTGGGGCATATCTTAATCTTTGGGATACTACTCTGTTTGTAATGGGTTGGTGCACTCATTTTATTCAATTCATTTTTCTGATAAAAAATATAAAAATAATTTATTTGCATGCATACTTTTATTTTTAAATTCATTTTATGTTTTGCATTTTAATCTATCCAATATATTGATCTTATATATATAAATAGATTGTTTGAATACATGTTGTTTGATATTTACTAGGGAATATACAACATAATTATATTCGGATGAAAATGTATATCATATCTTCTTCAAGTGTTTTATGGTAAGGGAGGTTTGGGATAGGTGTAATAGGTGGATAGACTTAAGTAACGCACAACATTGCACTTTCAAATTTCATTTTTGTCAACTCAGTATAATTGGTCTCAATATTAAACAAAACATGGCTTGGAAAAAAAACGTGGATGATTGTGGTTTGGATGATATGAAATCACATAAACAATATAATTTTTAGAAATGGAGTGGTTAACCGGAGTGAAATTTTTACATTAGTACAATCTGTTGGTTATTCAGATTTTATTATTATTAATTTTGATTTTATTACCCTTAAGCTATTTTACTGTTATATTGCATTAATGGTCATTTTACAGGCCTGTTAGTATTCCTATCTTATATCTTCCAGTAATTGTAATTTTATTATATATATGATTGAGTAAATCAAAATGAATAAGATCAGTTTTGCAATTTTGTGCAATTACGTTCAATCAGTTGCTACAACCTTTTGCATTCTCTTATTTCCTTCAATTGGTTCCTACAATTAGTATCAGAGCTAGTCTGTTATCATGGACTCTACCCAATTATCAGTCCCAATCCTTGATGGAAAAAATTACAATCGGTGGTGTGTGCAAATGAGAGTTTTGTTTGATTATCATGAGTTATGGGATGTCGTTGAGAGTGGAGTGTCTGCATTAGCTGCTAATGCAACTGAGGCGCAA
>Ga0123342_1001148_pt1 | contig 44234 bp, 34 predicted proteins | sample Turbeawhitnodule_FD_89960 | JGI IMG/M metagenome (GOLD analysis project Ga0123342, IMG submission 89960) | Root nodule microbial communities of legume samples collected from Mexico - Turtle bean Mexico white nodule | ecosystem: Host-associated > Plants > Roots > Nodule | place: Mexico: Nepantla...
CGATTAGAATTCTCAGATATATCAAAGGGGCTCCAAGTCTTGGTCTATTTTTCTCTTTCACTACTTCTGTTCATCTCAAAGCCTTTTGTGATAGTGATTGGGGCACCTGCAGTGATTCAAGACTATCAGTGACTGATTTTAGTGTGTATCTTGGGAATTCTCTCATATCTTGGAAATCAAAGAAGCTGAATACAGGGCAATGGTCACTGTTACATGTGAGATTCAATGGCTAACTTATCTTCTTCAAGATTTCAAATTTTTTTTTGAGCAACCATCTCTTTTATACTATGACAATGACTCAGCAAGATACATTGCAACAAATCCAGTATTTCACGAGCGTACAAAACATATAGAAATAGATTGTCACGTGGTCAGGGAAAAATTAAAGAAGGGTCTCATCCATTTGTTTCCCATTTCCACCACAGAGAGCAACTGGCTGATATTTATACCAAAGCTTTAAGTCCTCAATCTTTTAAGAATATTTGTTCCAAGCTGGGTCTCATCAATATTTGCACCCCAGCTTGTGGCGGAGTATTAAAGGATACGGATACCAGAGTTATAGAAGGATCATAATATTAATTGGGATTCTTTTCCTTCTTTAGTTAAACCTAGAATAAGTGTACTAGTTATATATATATATTCAGACCATTTGTTTTGTTTTGATTTAAAAAATAAGAAAGAAGATATATTCATTCTCATATCTTTTGTCTTCAGTTTACTCTTTTGTTCATCTCTATTCTATTTTGTAATAATACATGATAGAATAGAATGCATCTCTGTCATAACTAGAAGCACAGATGGCTAACAGTTTTTATTTTACGTATAATATTATATAAGGAAAAATTAAATTAGTTTACGTATAAGTAAAGTTCACTGCACAATAAATAACGTTAAATACTATAATTTCATTTATATCAGATAAGTAGACAAACAGAGATTATTAAAATATCTTAGATATTAGGTAGATACTGTAACATATCTTAGACAGCAAAACACCATTTGAATCTATTTTTGGAGCAATGTTTTTTTATTTCCTGTGGCGTACTAAATTTTGTCAGTTTAATTCTATTACAGTTTTACAATTTCAACCACTGCACTGTCAGTGTTGGTGTTTTCATTCCAGAAACTGCATTCACAGCAAGAAGGAGGACTCTCATATGGAGATCATTGTGCAACTTCACCAAATATTGAGAAGGATCAAGTGGGAAAAGCAAAAACAACTTATTAACATGTGTCTTTGTGAATTCTCCATGTCTATCTCTTATTCTTTTCCTTCTGTTTCTTTTCATTCTCTCTGTTTCTTCTAGTTTTGTTCTTTTCATGCAAAAATATTTTGGACAGGGTTGCTGAATACTGCACATACTGTAAAACAATCTCATGCTTCACCTAGTTTTTAGTGTATGTTTTTATATAGTAATATGTGTACAAAAATACTTTATTTCTACCCAAATTAGTCTGTTGTATAAGCATATGTGTTTCCTACTATTTTAATAACTTTGTTGTTTAGATTATATAGAGTTATTGTTGTGCGGTAGTGAAGAAGAAGAATTCTTTCTCCTTTCATTTTGTTAACCTTGCATAGCTATGCTTGTGGTGCAAATAGTTCCATTCTTGCATGAAATTGGAAATGACTGAGTTTAGCATACTAAATTTGATATGGTGGTACAATCTATTCAGTTTTTAAGTTGGATCAATTAGATTCTATTAAAATCTAAGTCTGATATAAAAATAAAAAAGGTCTTTTTACATTTCAACGTGTTTTTTAAATGAATAGTACACTTGGCACAGTGGATGGGGTTATCAAATCTTTGTTCAAATCAACACTGATGACTCAGAATGATGCTAATTATGTACAGTTTAGGTTAAAACTTCATTATAATTATTTCATTTCTTTTATAAAAATTGAAAATGAATAACTTTGAAAATTATAATATTTAATACTCGTTTTGACTTGTTAAAAAACTACGACATTTATAACTAAGATAAATTACTTTTTTAAAAACCTCATTTAATGCAAAGTCTTAAATGGCGAGTATTATGGCGGTTTGTAATAGATGCGGAAATAACATGTTTGTAAATCACTATATAAAAAATAACTATTAGAACATATTTTTTTATTTTTTTTAGTGAATCGTGAATCATATTATTTATATTTAACTCACTCAATTCATGAATCTGTTAAAATTCTACATAAATATCAACATTTACTTAAGTACGTTAAAATTGTACTGTTAAAATTGTCAAGGTTAAAATATATCAATCTAAACTAACCATAAGTATTAATGAAAACTAAATTAATTACATCAAAAGAATCTAAATAAAACAAAAACTAAACTGTAAAAAATATCTTGTCCATAGAAGTATGTGTTTTTTAAAGAATATTTGTACTCAAAGATTTTTCAAGATTAAAAACCACAATAAAGAATAAATATTATTTTTTTTATAGTAAAATATATGAAATTGAAGTATGTGTTTTTTAAAGAATATTTAAAGTAGTTTACCGGATGTTTCTAGTAATCAACAATATTGACACGAGTTATGTTCCACATCCATTGTCTGATGTAGAAGTCACACTTAAATTTTTATTGTTACCTATCGCACTAATATAAGAACTTTAGCCAATTTAATTTATGAAAAAATAATAAGAATGACTATAATAGTTTCAATGCAAAACTAGTTACCTTAGGATAAATTTAATGTTTATTATGTGAGATAAAGATGAAATGAATTTACCATCTAACACATTACATAATTAATAGCACTAAAAAAAGTAATTAACACTTTATGATATATTATATGAACTAAAAAACATATTATTTTGTAACTAAAACATACTATGTACTACAACTTTCAAGTTCGTGCTTTGTGATGTAATGAACAAAGTCACACAAATATCGTTTGTGGGACAAATAAATCAATTGCCAATGAGACCTAAAATAAGAAAATTAGTGATGTTGAATTAATTATGTAAGATATAAAGTGAGTGAGTTGTACTTACGCGTTAATAACATGGGCCATGTAAATATTGTTTTGGGATTCATGAATCTATTATTGAATTAAGTTTGATATTCCACTTTTTATTCCTAAACTATTTTATGGATTCAAGCTTACGAAAAAGACATATTTTTTAAAAAATTTACTTATAAATATCATTAATAATGGTTGATTTCATCAAACATAATTAAATAAATAATATTTAAAGTATTCACACATTATCTATAGTTGAATAACTGCAATGTTCATCATCCGATTATTCAAGATGATTTCATAGACATGCTACATGTTTACGTTCAATATATATTACCATTTTCGATGTTAAAGATGATTGCATCCCAAGGAATGACACAAAAATCCTGAAACAGATCATGTGATACCTTGACCAACATAAGACATACACACACTACAAACACACACATACAAAGAAATATATAAATCTAAGCAAGACAATATATATACATAAAGAGAAATTTATCAAAAATAGTTGATTAATTTTTGAAATTTCTTGATAAGGTGTGTAGGTCAAATATATATTTTTGAAATATATGCAATGCATGTTCCAAGTGCCTCTCCCATTAATCGAACCTCCATTGTGGATAGTGAAACGAAAGTAGTGACATATCTCTAAGTTCTTCGACCACCACTCTGGTAGTCAACATGCTTGGCCATGGTGTTCATGTTTGACCTCCTAGATACACTTTCCCAATAGACACTAGATGATGATGAACTTCTCTAATCAACAACCTAGATCTATAGATAAGTACATGTTTCCTTCTCTTTTTAAGTCCTTCACAACACAATTACCTTTTGTATTAACACAACCATGAGTAGGAATTATATCTTACTCGGTCATATTATGTTGCTAGGAGATGCCCATGGATATATTACATTGATTCTCACTCCAATTGGTGTAAAATTTATTCAATTATTTATGAATCTGACACCACATCTTTGTTTTCAACTGATGCATCTAAACCTATATAATTTGTCACTATGAAATATTCATTTTTCACTGGTATTTTTTTTTTATCTTAGAAGTTGGTTCAGATCTTGATTTTGAGGAATTGTGAGTTTCATATAAAATCATAAATAGATTTTTGGGAATTTAGTATTTTGTTTGTTATTTTTTAGCACTTGGAGACATTTAAAAGAATAAAATGACAATACCAATAATCAATCAATAACTATTATGTTTAAATATCACCTCAATACATAAGAGCTTGAACAAATTATACTCTCAATCCCAAAAGGTATAATTAGTCATTCATGTTGGTCACTACAAGCATGGAAAGCAAGAAAAGAAGATTGATAATGTTTCTCTTCGATGGCTGCCTCCTCTAGGGTTTTCTTTCACCTCTATTCTCTCAATCATGTCTAAGATTATGCCTCACACCTTATATTTAATTTAGTTGGGCTTGAACTAAGTGATTTCATGCCTAGGCGAGCTACAACTTGTTTGGGCGAGTTGAACGAGAGAAAGTCCAACTTCTCTGGAGTGATCTTGCCTGGGCGAGATTGGACTCACTTGGGGGAGTTCCTCTGGAGTGTTTCTTGCTTAGGTGAGTTTGGTCAAGTGTTTTAGCGTTCCAACTTTCCCTTTTCATCTTGTATATTCTCCTTTAGCCTTTTCATTTCCATTTTACCTTAGAATCTTGAAATTAACACAAATTTGGAAATAAATCGTTCTTATTCATATTATAATCACATAATATGTAAAAAGGTTTAAATTCATAAATTATGGATTAAATTATAGTTATTTTATCAATAAATATCCATAAGTTTATGTATTTTAATATGAAATATTACTGAAATATGACACTTATCAATAGACTTTTAAGTGGATCTTTCTGTACTTGAAGGGGGTGTTAGTTATAATGGAACGAAGAGGAAGGTCAAAAGTGTTCCCATGAAAGAATTTATAAACTCAAGTTATGTTGGATGTGTTTACACCAAAAAGTTGCTTACCCCAATTAGTCGAAAGTTTAGTTTGTAAACATTAGTGACTCTATCGTTTATTGAAACTAAATATATTTCCATGACTGAGCTATAAAAAAAAAAAGTAATATTACCTCAAAGAGGGTATTTGAGGAGCTTAGAATGCACAACAATATTAAAATTATAATAACAACAATGTCATATATTTTTGTAAGAGATGAGATTGTTTTAGAATATCTTAAAGTGGTTAAGATGTTGAAGAAATATAATCTTCTTGATATGATTGTAAAGGTTCTCCCAAACATTTGTTTTCTTCTCTTAGATTTAATACAGATAATTAGATATATTAAACAAGTGAAGAGTTTAATGATAGTCATTGTCGGTTTGGCTTCAAAAGTTTTGTTGTGTGAATCAAGGTGGAGATTTCTTCGTATTGGCACACTAAATATGTAAAAGATGTCCACCATCTCTGTTGTGAATATTATGATAAAGTGTGCTAACTATAGAAGCTTTTATAGTCTCTTAATCCACTTACTAGTTAGTTAGTTCATGTGGGTAGTGTGTGCCTCGAGTCACAATTTTTGTTAGAATATTTCATAACATAACATGATTCATGTTATTTTTTAGAATTGTTTTATAAAAATTTGAAATTTTCTCAGTAACTCTGTAATTTAATGGTAGAAACTTGTTTCATAGTGAATACTATTTAATTAGAGTTAAAGTTTGTTAATATGTTGATAACAATAATTAATTTTCTTGTATGCTTTGTTTCTTCTTAAAGCTTTTGATGAATGAATGGTGTTAATTGTAAGTGCTTATATGTTTTTTAAATTAATTCCACAACTATTATTAATTAAAAGTTATATAAAACTATAAAATTAGAATAAAGACTTATTAATTAAATAATAAGTAAAAATAATTTTAATAAATTTCATGAATGTATTAAAAAAGTGTGACGTTGGTGTCGAAATTGAATGCACCATTTATACTATTTTTAATAAATAAAATCATATTATTGAACATTTACATACTTAATGTGCTGTGGTTATTAATTAATGTTTCCACACAATTATGTTAAAGCCTTTAATAAACTAATGAATCTGGATCAACTTTTTAAGACTCATAAATCACAATAACGGTAAATGAAAAATGTGTATATAAGACAACTACTCATCATCACGCTCGGATGGATGAAGATATGGAGAGGTACTGGAATTATATAGCTGTTTGTTATGCTTCTCTGCTAGCAGCGGGTGAACTCAGTTGGAGCAGTATATAAGCTTGCTCGCGGGTGAATTTTGTTAAGCAAGGATTCTTGAAGTTGTTATGGGTCAAATTCTATTAAGCATGGATTCGTAGAAGCTGGGGAGGGTACTGAGGTATGAGTGGGGAGCGATGCTGCTGGCTGGTTGGGTGTGTGGGTATATAAGCTTGGCAAGGGGCTTGTAACAGAGTCGTTGTACTGTTCTTGGATTGATTTTTATGTAATACTATTATTATAGGTACTAATAAATATGCATAAATAGAATAAGAAAAAACGTTTATTTATACTTATATAAAAGAAATTTTTTATTATAACTGTTTTTTTAGTTACACAAATATTTTCTGATTCTATCCTTATTTAATATATTTCATTTTATTAGTATAATAAAGTATTTTGTTATTTCATATCAATTACTTAAAAAAATAAAATTATTTTTTAATTTTTTAAATTAATAGTGATGTACAATTTTTATAAGTAACCTAATTTTTTTACTATTTCCTTAATTTCTTATTTTAAGGCAAAAAGAGGAAGAATGAGAAGATATACTTTCACTCATTCCCACACCAAATCTCATATATCAAATAAAATAACCACATTCATTTCTAATCACTTTCTTTATTCCATTTCAAACAACTATATTATCTGGTAAAACCATTATGCTTTTGTATCTACGATCAAGTCAATTCTAACATTAACGTGATCATAATCATACTCTAGGATCCCAAAACTACTAATGGAAGAAAAAAAATTCAAACTAGAGAAGAAAAAAAAAGATTATTTAATCAATTTATCATTTTTCTTTTATATTAATTTTTATTTTTTAATTTTATCTTATCCAAATTTATTTTTTATATATATTAAATTTCTATTATCGTAAAATATGAGGAAAAGAAAAAAAGTGCGCAATTGAGCTGTGTTTTGGCTAGTAAGCATATATAATGTGAATTCAAGGAGTTGAAAAACTGATGATACACAAAAGAAAAGAAAAAGTATGCAGTGCAACATGATCAAATTTTCGGTCCAATAAATCTGCTGTCTTTATCACCGCATATTTACTGTTAATAATTAATTACATATATTATAATATTGTTGACTTTTGTTTGTGAGGTGAAGATTCTTGATCTCATAATGGTTCAAGTCCAACAACACCAATAGGTTCAGATAATTTCCTGGAAGGAACACTGATATTACACACAATTCTAGTTGTCCCTTGAAGCCTGGTCCCACACATCTTCAAACTGAAACATTCTTCTTTGGAGGTCATCAATAAACAACTAAGAATCAAATAAATAAAAGATAATTATAATATTCCATCTCATGTTAAGGTTACCATACCTTCCCTCGATCACCTCCATTTTTTTCTTAGAAACAAAATCTTCTTAAAACCGTCTTCCATGTCAAAGCTTCTTCTGTCTTCCCTTTTTCTCACCACAAACCTTATCCTTCTAACCTCAGTTTCATCCACAGAGTTCATCTACAACACCAACTTCAACTCTACCAACACCCTTGTCTGTGGCAACGCCACTATTGAATCTTCCATTCTTACCCTTACCAACCGTTCCACCTTTGCTGTTGGCCGTGCTTTCTACCCTTCCAAGATCCCCACCAAATCTTCCAACTCTTCAACCCCTTTACCTTTCGCAACCTCTTTCATTTTCTCCATTGCCCCATTCAAAGACCTTCTCCCTGGCCATGGCTTTGTCTTCATACTGTCACCTTCTGCAGGCACCACTGGGGTTAGTTCTGCTCAGCATCTTGGCCTCTTCAACTTTACCAACAATGGTGATCCCAACAACCATGTCTTTGGCATTGAGTTCGATGTGTTTAACAACCAAGAGTTCAATGACATCGATGACAATCATGTGGGGGTGGACATAAACTCTCTTGTTTCTTTTACTTCCCGTGCTGCTGGATTTTGGGGTGGGAAGGGTGGTGACAAGTTTGAGGATTTGAAGCTTAATAATGGTGAGAACTATCAGGTGTGGATTGAATATTTAGATTCTAGAGTTAATGTTACAATGGCTCTTGCAGGCCAAAATAGACCAAAGAAGCCTTTGATTAGTGAGCTTGTGGATCTTTCTGAAGTGCTTTTGGATGAAATGTATGTTGGATTTTGTGGGGCAACAGGGCAGCTAGTGGAGAGTCATAAGATTTTGGCTTGGAGCTTCAGTAACTCAAATGTTTCTATTGGTGATGCTTTAGTTACTACAAATTTGCCTTCATTTGTGCTTCCCAAAGAATCTAGTTTTAGGTCAAAAGGTTTTCTTGTAGGGATCACTGCAGGTGTTTTGTTTGTCATTGGTAGTGCAGTTGTAATATTTGTGTTTTTTCTCAGAAGAAAAAGGTGCCTAAGAAAGGAGGAGGAGGAAGATATTGAAGATTGGGAACAAGAGTATTGGCCACACCGTGTAAGATATGAGGACATTTATGCTGCAACTAAAGGATTTTCAGACCAAAATGTAATTGGGTTTGGAGGGAATGGAAAAGTATATAAAGGGCTTCTGCAAGGAGTACAAGTTGCAATCAAAATAATTCCTTGTGACAGTGAACAGGGAATGAGAGCGTTTCTGTCTGAGATTTCAAGTTTAGGCAGGTTGAAGCATAGGAATGTGGTTCTGTTGAGAGGTTGGTGTAAGAAAGAGAAAGGGAGCTTGATTTTAATCTATGACTACATGGATAATGGAAGTTTAGATAAAAGGATGTTTGATGGTGATGAGAACACAATTTTTGGGTGGGAGGAGAGAATGAAGGTGCTGAAGGATGTAGCTCATGGTATATTGTATTTGCATGATGGTTGGGAGGTTAAGGTGTTGCACAGAGACATCAAGTCAAGCAATGTGTTACTTGATAAGGATATGAATGCAAGGTTGGGGGATTTTGGACTTGCCACAATGCATCATCATGAGCAGATTGGTCACACCTCACAAGTGATTGGAACTGTTGGTTTCATGGCACCAGAACTTATTCATACCGGGAGAGCCTCAACTCAGACTGATGTTTTCAGCTTTGGCGTGTTGGTTTTAGAGGTGGTGTGTGGGAGAAGGCCAAATGAGCAAAACAAGCCAACCTCGATTGTTTGGTTAATGAGGCTAATGGAGAGAGGAGAAGAGTGTTCTGCTCTTGATGAAAGATTAAAAGGGAGAAGTGAATGTGACATTGATGAGGTTAAGAGGGTTCTTCATCTTGGTTTGTTGTGCACTCATCCTGATCCTCATGTTAGGCCAAGTATGAGGCAGGTTGTGAAAGTGCTGGAGGGAGAGAATTTAGATGAAAACTTGCTTGACAGAATAAATTCAGCAGCTGGATATGTTGGGAGCTTTGATAAAAACATTCACCCCACAATTGAGGATATTTTCACCTCCCACTGCTCTTACACAACTGTGTGTGACAGTGAGGGCAGATGAATAGCCTAGAAAATAATTTATCCAAATGATTGGATGAGTGAAAGTTTGGCTCCTTATCCAAATTCTAACACTGAGTACTGAATAGTGGTTAAGGGTGTGTCTGAATATGTGAGTCATCATGCTATCTGCTCTGGCAGTTTTTATGCTGTCAATGAATGCGATTATGCTTAATATTGTTCACAGCCATCTGAGTGGGGCAAGGTGATGGAACAACTCTGTGATTCTCCTGGTCTCTCACCTCTCTTAGACAAGAGGAAACTGCGTGAGGCTGGTTTCACATAGCACATAGCACAGCGTTTACCTCTACCTCCTAGCAGTGGAGGGACAACAGGCTGCTGCAACCACACTCCACTACCTGGTCAGCTTCAGTTGCTTGGACCATCTCCTTTTTGCATCCACAACCATTGAGGTAAATGCAACGATGTAAAAGTGTTTGCCCCTCTTCAGCCAAGCCAAGTACTAAATGTTTGATTTACTCACTCTCTCATATATTAGAATATGATCTTTATACCCTTTACAATTATCTTTACGTCCATGCATTTTTTTTTCTTAATTCAAAGAGAGGCCTTCAACTCTGTTACCTAACAATACCTCATTGCTTAATCAACTTAGTTATCCTCTCATCATTTAGTAATATTAAAATAAGTTTTTTGGTTATGGGCTTGTGGAATAGAATTGAATTTCAACATATGTCCATGTTCACTACTTTTTCTTTTTTACTTTTTCTGTTCTATTAATACACAAAAACTATATCATACTTCACTTATATTGAATACAGACAAACCTTGTTTTCCTTTACAGAATATTATTTACTTAAAAAACTCTTCTGATTCGTCCTGCTTATACATTTATCCTAATACTGCACAAATTTCTTAAAAAAAAAATAATTAAAGAGGTGAGGATGGCCGAGTGGTCTAGGTATCCCTTTAGTTTATAAAATCTGCAGACAAAACATCATTTACCCTTATAAGAAAAGATAGCCTTCCGTGCAAATAAAAGAAAACAAAAAGATGATGATCCAACCAGTGGTGTGGGGGCTCTTCTCCAATCAGAGGAGGAAGCACTCACTCTCTATATAAACTATATAATTTCGTTATCTGTCCAATGTGGGTCTTGAAAATGTCCAACCAGATTAGTTACTTCACAAGCCAATTGTTTCATGCGTAATTCTCACCAACTAAGGGTTCAAATACTAATATATGACTAGATATAAGAAGCATGAACTGCTGTAATCATCCAACGCAGAAAATAATATGCATGTTGAAGTTACAAAAAAATGACCAAAGATACTGCCTAGAGAACGAATGAACAGAAAGTTTGGAGTTAAGACAACGACCTGTTAGTGCCATTTTTTTTATAAGATGCAACTTAGGCTCACAACCAAAGATGCTAAATGCAAAAAGATGAAGGTTGCAACAGCCTTTTATCCCTCCACTATTGGGAAGTAGAGGTAATCACTGCTATGCAAAACAATTAACATGAGATATGGGAGATATGCTTCTTATTGGAAAATGGGAGAAGAGTAGTACGTCAAAGTTATTGCGCCTTATTGTGCAAAATAATGATAATAAATATTAATTAAAATCATTTTATTTTATTTCAAATAAACAGTAAATATCTAAGAAATATTTAATATATTTATAATAAAAAAATATTAAATATATTTTTAATAAAATAAAAATACCTATATACCTAAAAATATATTTATATATTTGTAATAAAAAAATTATTATATTTAAATTATATATTATAACAATCTAGATTTTGATTTATTAATGAAAATATAAAATTTATTTAAATATTTAAATTCTAATAAGGATTAAAATATTATTAGTGGAAATGTGTTTTCTTTTTCTAATTAACATTATTATGTTCTTCATTTTTACATAATTTTAAAATTACAAACAAATTAACATGTCTTTATCTTTTTTCGGAGACTTTATATTATATATATTGAACAACTAGTTAATATTCATCCTATGTTGTAAATATCTATTTCTTTTTAAAATATATTCATTTTGTTATTGATAATAATGGAAATCATTATTAAAAATAGTTATATATATATATATAACATAATTTAGAGAATCATAAATAATATTAAAATTATGTAAATAAATTAATTTAAATAAAAAAAATTAAATTAATAAAATATTAAATAATAAAATTATACTTAAATTTTAAATTATAATTCATTATTTATTTCAATTTTACATTTTTTTGTTTTATTTATAAATGAAACTTTAAATTATTTTAATTAACTAAAATATACAAAAAAAATAATCATTATTTATTCTTCTTTTACATACAAGGGTAAATTTGTAATCTTACAATTTTTACTATTCAAAATAATTTATAATATTCTTACAACCATCACATCACTCACCAATTTCAATAAATTTTCCTTACACATTCACTCTAACATACCTCAATCCAGAAAACCTCAACTTTCTTCACACTTCCACTCCCCCACACCCTTTAATCCAAACATCTAGAAAAAATTATACTTTGTGGTGTAGAGTGTTAGCAACTAAATATGGAATTTTAGGAAGTAGTGAAAGGGGTAATAACATTGGGAAGAGTTCTACATGGTGGAAAGATTTAGAAAAGGTGAATGGGTGTGGCTAACAAGAGAGTAAATACTGATAAAATGTAAGGGAAAGATCAACAAGTAACATTCATGAAGGACAAGTTAAGGTCTGACTAAGTTGACCAGCGTCTTGGTCAAGAAAAGTCGATGTTAATTTATGTTAGGTTGAATCCGGTTGAGACCAAGTCGATGACCGGTTGAGTCAAAACAGAATAGGCCCAAGTCAAGTCAAGTTAAGCACGACCTAGGTTCGGTTAAGTGGGTTTAGGTCTACATCACGCTAAGTCAGGCCAAGTTCAGGTAAGTTTGAATCATCTCAAGTCCAGGTCGAGCTAAATTAATCTAGTTCCATGTCAAGCAAAGTTGGGGTGGCCCACATCTTGTCGAATTTTTGGGGTTTGGGTCAGGCAGTGTTGAATGGAGTCCAAATCAAGCTAATTTGAAAGGGGCCTAGGTTGGGTTGGGCTCTAGTCGGACTAAGTCGGATCAAGCCCTAGTCAAATTGAGTCAGGTCGGGTCTAGTTAAATCGACTTGAGTCAAGCCCTAGTCAGGCTGAGTCTGGTCAGACCCAAGTCAACTTGAGGCAAGTTGGGTTCATGTCGAGCTAAATTGGGCCAGGTCCACATTGGGTAGAGTTAGGTTTGGTTCATATTGGGTTGAGTCAACCTAGGTTCACGTAAAGTGGAATCGATGGGTCCACGTTGGGTCAGGTCGAGTCAACCTAGGCTCATGTTAAGAAATGTCCAGTTTGGCCAAAGTCATGCATGGTTAGATTGAGGCAAATTCTTCCTACACCATACCAATTTGAACATGCACCCTATGCCCTTTCAAATTTTCAAAAATTATCCTCTATTCTAGATTTGAAGATTCAAAATTTAAAAAATACAATTAGAAAATCAAAATCTCATTTTGGAAAAGTAAATTCGAAATGCAAAAAATACATTTCGGAAAAGAAAACTTGGAACACAAAATTTGGAAATGCACTTCAAAAAAGGATTTCCAGAATATAGAAATGTGTTCTGGAAATCTAAATCCATAAATGTATTTTGAAAAGGGGTTTCGAAAGCATTATTTTTATCCGCTCTCCTTTCATATAAGGTCATTTTCGTAATTTTGTAGGGTCATTTTCATCATTTTATTGACAAATTAGGTGTAGGTTCAAATTGATATTATGCAAGAAGAATTTGCTTTATATTGGTTAGGTCAAAGCCAAGTTAGGTTAGGTCGAGTCCATGTCAGATTGGGTTAGGTCATGCCTATGTCAAACTAGGTTGGGACAAGACTATGTTGAACTTAGATGGATCAAGCCCATGTTAGGCTAGGTTGGGTTGGGCCTAGGTTAGGATGAGACTAAGTTGGGTTGAACCTAGGTCAATTTGGGTTAAGTTAGATTGGGTTAAGGTTAGGTCAGTCTTGGTTGGGTCGGGTCGAGCTCAAGTCAAGATGGATCGGGATAAGCCTAGATTAACCTGGATTTGACAAGGTCGAACCCACGTGATGTTGGGTACGACATATCGAGCCCATGTTAGGTTGGTCTAGCAAGGGTTTAGCTTAAGTCAGGCCAATTCAAATATAAATTCAATTCCAATTTGAAAATTTGTGCAAACTAGATTTATTCTAATTTAAATCGAATTAGGGAAAAAATCCAATTTTGGATTTGCATTTTAGATTCAATCTATTTTATTGGATATGGATTGGATCTAGATTGGATTTTAAAAATATAATCCATTGATGACTATTTTACGACAAGTGTACCGTGTCAAAAGTAATAATTAGTCTTTAATCGAACCCACAAGAAACAATTGAATTATTAAGTATAAGATTCACTAAATAGAAAACAATAAGTAAAAGTTTGTAGGATATTTTTGTGTGTATAATTACAAGAATTGTAAATAAAGCAGAGTAAAAAGTTGTTGATTCAATTGGGAAAATTGGGATTGGGGTTCATCCTTCTTATTCTTTTGTAAAGCATAATAATATTTTATCCTTTGATTGATATTGGTGCTCATTTAAAATTTATTTATATCAATTTTTCATATATAAAATTATTAATATAGTCTCCTAAATATCAATTCCTCGCATATTTATAAAAACTCCATATCCTTACGATTAAATGTTGATAGCAATTAACATTTCAAATTTATTTCTAGCGTTCAAATATGTTAAGCATTATCATTTAGGTCAAACTTATAAGTACTTTACAGTCAATCTAAGGATCAAAATCATGGTAAACAAGCCTTATGAAAAAAATGACAATACCAATCATCACTCAAGAACAAAATATTTTGCTTAAATATCACCTCAATAGATAAGAGTTTGAACAGATTACTCCCAATTTCAAAATGTAGAATTAGTCACTCATGTTGGTCATTACAAGCATGGAAAACAAGAAAAGAATATCCAGGATGTTTCTACTTGCCCAATGATGTCTAGGATTATGTCTCACGCCTCATATTTAACCTAGTTGGACTTGGGCTAAGTGACTTCTCGTTTGGACGAGAAAAGGCCCAACTTCTCTAGAGATCTTGTCTGGGCAAGATGGAGCTAGCTTGGACAAGTTCCCCTTGAAGACTTCTGACTTAGGGGAGTTTGGGCGAGTGTTTGTGCGTTGCAGCTTTCCCTTTCTATCTTGTATATTCTCCTTTAGCCCTTTCATCTCCATTTTCTCATAGAATCCTGAAATTAACACAAATTTGATAATAAATCATTCTTATTCATATAATCACACAATATGTAAAAATGTTTGAATTCATAAATTAGGAGTTAAAAAATAATTATTTTATCAATAAATATCTAAAAGTGATTGTATGTTATTATAAAATATTATTAATTTAGTAGCATCCATTATTATCAGTGGTTCATAATTATTATCAAACACTTGTCATTGATCGAATGAAGTGATGAAGTGTAATAGGACTCATCAACATGCACACAAGAGGAACTAAAGAATTGATTCAGAGTTGTTTGTCCAATAATAATAATAATCACGCATAAACCATTTTTTGCAAATAAAACTTCACTACAAGAGGAATTTCACATATTTGACAAACTTTACAAGAGCATCTTATCCGCCTTTTTTAAAGGTTGTTTACATCCTTGTCTACTAAAAATTGACCAAATTTATTAATTCCAATAACAAACTCTTCTCTAATACTTCGATTTGAATCTACTTTATTATTAATCCACTTTCTATATTTAGGAGCATCCATTGAAATACAATAGTCAGTTACAACACAATTGCTTAAAACACATCACATTTGACATTCAATTGCAACAATTGGAATCATTGTAAGAATAAATTGCTTAAAATATTAATATGTGCATACTAGTTTCACTTAAGTGTGAAAGAAACAACACTCTAAACAAATATCAAGGTGGCTTAAATAAGATTATATATTACATGTTTAAGTGACATTCGCTTAAGCTTCAAACTTTATTTTACTTCTCAATACTTAAGCTTTATTTATTCAATTTTTGTCTCTCACTCAAGTGTGCAACCTTCACTAGGCAATGTATCGCTTAAGGTAACATCCTAGTCACGTCACAAAGGACTCAACAAACATAATCACTTTCAGTACACAAGCAAAGATTAAAATGCAGTTAAGATGATAGTTTTAGATCTTACACAAAGACCATTTTACACTCTCAAATTTTACACTGTCTTCTTCCCATTAAGAAATTCTATGTTCAAATAAATTAATTTCTAAATATTTAATTTTTTATAATAAAAATAAGATAAACAAAATTAATCAAATTAAAATAATAGCATAATAATTAATATTATATTAAAAACATGTAATATAATATGATATAAATAACTTTTAATTTTTAAAGCTTGATGTTTTAAGAAGTATGATTAATATATCTTAATAAATTTATAGTTATTTATACATACATATAAATGATTTATGCTTCAAGGAACCTTAGTTTTATTAAAAAAAATAAAAAAAAGCAATCATCACATGAAACCTATATCATATGCATTGTGCTATTAGTTGTCGATTGGAACTGGTTTCCTGGGCTTTTTGTTCTTGGGCACATTATCACCAGCTTCCCACCGCTGCACGCGGCAGCCGCCGTCTCCGGCTGGGTCCACATTGGCAGTTGCAGCCACAGAGAGCAATACCTAAATAAAAGTGCTGACATTGAGCTGTGACTGCCACATCACTGTCATGTTTTCGGGGACTTCACTTCTGATGTTCCTCCGATTCAAAATAAGATCTTTGCAAGCTATATAGTCTATCGTGCAAGGGTACGTTAGCATTGTGAAGAAATTGATTTTTTATAACCTCTTTCTTTTGCAACTTCTTTCATCTTCTCTATTGCTTCTTCTAGATACTTAAATTGGATATTTTCCTCTAACCACTTTTTCACTATTGAATATAATTATTTTGGAAACAAAGAATTCAATTAAATAATTGATGAACACAGCTAGGTTATTGGTTAGTGGAAATGATGAAAAAAAACTTACGTATGAAGAAGAACTGGACAACAGTCATAACTTTTGAAGTGTGAATGCACACACCACAAGGACACAAACATGTTATACCTATTATCTTCAGAACGCAACGCAGTAAATACTATAAAAAATTAATAAATAAAAATTAATTTAAACATAAAAAATAATTCATTATTATATTAAATAAATTAAATATTATTTTATAAATTAAAAAATATCAGTATTTAAAATAATTTCTATTATTAATAAAAAATTATAAATTAGTTTCTAAATTAATATCTAATTAGCTATTAAAATTTAACCTATCAATTACTAGACCAGAACACTAGGCTCCGTGCTCGATCATCAGAGATAAGTTGCATGCATGAATGACTTGTACGCCTACAGATGGCCCCCTGATGCGAGTACATGAGTTGGTACCCTGGCGGCCATGCTGTTAAGATTCTGCACTCCAAGGAGGAAAGATTATGTGCGGTTGTCGTACTAAGATTGTACACATTGTAATAGACTCCTCCCTCAAACCTACTTTCATTCGAGATAAGGTTCTCGTGAGAGAAGAGTTGTTACAAGAAGTAACCGAAAAGTAGTCTATAAAAGGGATTTAAGATCTATGGTAAAGGTACATCATTTCTAAGACTTAAACTACTTGCTTACTTACTCAAAACACTGTATGTATCGCATTGCTCACAAGACACGTAGATCGTCGTGGGCGAGAAGTTAGCCTCTTCACTGAAACAGGTTTCAGTTTGAGCTTAGGGGGCTTGTGTATTGGACCAGAGCACTGGGCTCAGTGCTCGATCATCAGACATCGGTACCTGTATCGGGCAGGTCAGCTCAGTGGTCTGGTCGAGTTAATGGACCACGCAAGTGGGCCTCAGGTATGTGTGCGTTGAGGTTCATTCATATACTCAACGTGTATAAGGTCTGGTCAGCGGAGAAACGTGAGGGGTGTGTTTAGTACATTCGGGTCTAACACCAGTAAAATATTCCCTAGAAATGCCTAAGCCCAAGAGCGTTAGGGTTTTTAGGGATAAGTTGCATGCATGAAAGGCTTGACGCCAACAGTGGACAGATGGGCCCCTGATGCCGGTACACGAGTTGGTACCTTGGCAGCCATGCTGTTAAGATTGTGCACTCCAAGGAGGAAAGATTTTGTGCGGTTGTCGTACTAAGATTGTACGAATTGTAACAGACTCCTCCCTTAAACCTACTTTCACTCGAGATAAGGTTCTCATGAGAGAAGAGTTGTTACAAGTAATCGAAAAGTAGTCTATACAAGGGATTTAAGAACCTTGGTAAAGGTACACTGTTTCTAAGACTGAAACTACTTGTTTACTTACTCATTGTTTCTATAAGCCCTGTACTGACTTGATCGTCGGAGTGGAATCAACAGGTAGGATCCCCTCTGTTTCAACGGAGTCGCGTTCCAACACTCAAAGGAAAAAGCAAATTCTAGTAGAGGCAGACAGAGCCACAGCCTATTCTACCGGCGACCAGGTCAACCAGCAAGAACACCAACCATTAGTTACTAAGGTTTTATCTACTAATTACTTATATTCTAAATTAGTATCTATTAGTTTTTTAGAGACTAATTTAGAATCTAAATTATTAGTAGCTAAAATCTTGATAGCTAATTTAGATATCAATTTAAAAACTATTTTATAATTTTTTTTATTAATAATAGAAACCACTTTAGATACCAATAATTATTTAGTCTCTAAAATAGTATATAATTTAGTTAATATAGTGACTAATTATTTTGGTCTCCAAATTTGGTTGTTAATATAGTGACTAATTATATTTTATCTCTAAATTTAGTTTTTATTTAATGATTTTCATGTAATGTAGGTTAATATTGAGTTTAATTGAATTTTTTGTTTCTTTATTTATGTTAATTTTTTTTCCACTAGATTTTAATTATATTGCAACAAGATCTCTTCAATATTTCAAGTGTAAGTAATGTTTCAATGTGGATTGAGGTGAAAGTATAAAATAATAGAAAAGAAGAAAAAATGGGTGAAAAGTGAAATTATTTAAATTAAAAAAAAAGTAAAATTAGTGATGGAGAATTCGTAATAGTTTTGATTGATATGAAAAAAAAATGAATTAGATAATATTATGAATTATTAAAATATCTTTAGTTTGATTTAATAAGAATGGGTATAAATCAAAGTTCAAAAAATATGAATTATAAAGTTATTATTTTATAAAACTGAAAATAATATTTAAAATTTAATATATTTAAATAATTAACTAAGTACAATATTTTTTCACATATTAATTTAAAATCGGAAAATTTAAATGAAAAATAAAATAAATAGTGAACTATATTACAAACGAGTGTGTTATTATACATCAATAATATAAAATGGAAGCCATCCAATCAATCCGCACCCTTCTTGCCGTGTGAACAACAGTACTCAACCGCCGCCAATACAGTGTAAATATGAAATTTTGTCCTTACTTGAAAATTATAGATTAAAACATTATCATGGGAATACCTGGAAAACTTAAAGTGCAATTAATTCTTAAAATCATTACTTTAACAATTTTTTAAATTTTGAACTAATTCATGATTAATTTACCCTTTAAATGTTCTTTTTTAACTTTTCTTCGATTGAAAGACTAATATATATGACACTGTTCAGGAAAATTTGAAAAAAAATGAGTTATTGGGTGAAAGAAATGGACGTGGTGATGCTTTGCTGACTATATATGAAATGCAAAAGCATAGTTCCTATTAAAGGATACAGATAGATATCAGAGTTATAAAAGGATTCTAATATTAGTTGAGTGTTTTTTATAATTATCAGTTGTTTTTTTTTATAGAGATGAATAATCTTTCTAGTATTTAATTATTGATTTTTTTCTTCTTTAGTTAAACCTAGAATGAGTGTACTACTTGTATATATTCAAACCATTTGTTTTAATTTGAATAACAAGAAAAGGAGATATTCATTCTCATATCTTTTACCTTCCTTTTACTCTTTTATTCATCTTTGTTGTTCTATTTCATAATATTGGTATCAGAGTCATTTTGAGTCTATCCTAGTGAGTATTTGTTGGGCTTATCAGGCCACCCGCTATCGGACCACCCATAATATATAGTCTCACGCACGAGTTGACAGTCTCGGCGTGAGGGATGTGTTGGAGATCCCACATCGATTAGATATGAGGATATTTCATTGTATATTAGTGGGTGCAAACCTCAATCTCATGAGCTGATTTTATGAAGTTGAGTTAAGCTTAAAGTCCACTTTGTAATAGTTCCTGCCTCTTTGAAATTTGAGAGGACCAGGCAGAAAACAGCCTTAAATATATCAAACACTTACAATCTCCTAAACAAGGGTCTAAGGATACCTAACATTAATCTCATGAAATTATCCCTTTTTTCAAACCAAGATTCAAAGCAGATGCTTGACATGGACAAGAATGCAATATTGGGGAGTTTCTTCTAGCCAGGCTGCATCACATGGGATAGTTGCTTCACACAACTGGACTAACGGGGATTGAGGGGCATATATAGCTCCACAACTAGATTGAATTTGACAACCATCATTCATGTTTAGTTTTTAAATAATACTTTTACAAATTACATGTTTTTTCATGTACTAAACATGTCTCTTAAGTCATCTAGACAAACTTTTCTTTTCAACATGTAGACATTTTTATTACAAAGTTTTAATATATTTAGAGAATTCCTTTATCTAATTATTATATTTAATATTTTTTTTATATAAAAAAAAATATAATTTCATATAATCTAAAGTGTTGAGTTTGGAAGATCTTCTAGAAGTAATATGGGAGAGAAAGATGCATGGAGGGGTTGTGGCAGATAAGACTTATGGTTAATTGGGTAGTGTCTCTTGTGGATAGTGACCAATTGTATAGTGACCTTGATGAACCTTTCAAGGCTCAATCGAAGTTCACACGCCATTGACTTTGAGGGACTTTGAGGAAGTTAAGAGAGTGCTTCATTAATCATTTTGGGTTTCTCATGTGGAACCTCCCACCATAGTAATGTTATCCAATTGTGACTTGCCAAATTATTTTTTTAGATAATATATTTCTAACACACTTTTATGCCTTTTTCATGAATAAATTTATTGAAAGCTACAAAATCAATAAAAAATAATTATTGAATCAAAAGTGAATCTCACTTTTCTACTTCTAGGAAATTTCAATCAATAAAAAGCATAGGTTTCTTTATAGCATAAAAGAGTAGTTAAAGAGTACATTCCCAACCTTTCCCATCATTTGTTAGTGGTGAATTATAATATATATAAAAGATGTTACATCATCAATAATTTTATGTAAAAAGTAAATTTAATTCAACTGTTAAATTATAATATCATAATTATTAATATTAAGTTTTATTAAAATTGAACAGTAATAAGATGATCAAATATATTTATATTTTAATATATTTTGAAAAATACACATCTCCTCAATTTTAACCTATTGTATTAAATAACTTTAGATTTATATAAAATTTTATATATGATATCTGTGATGTCAATTTTTAATACAATAGTTATTTTTTTTAAAGATACTAAATGATATAATATTTTGTATAACTTACACCAATATAATTTGATTATATTATTATATATATATATATATATATATAAGATTCCTTTTTGTGTGTACATGTTTTCCAGTTTTATTCTTTATAACATTAAAAAATTATTTACTTTAAATTGAAAATTTAAATTTTAAAAAAATTAAAGAAATATGATTTTTGAAAAAAAAACAAAAATTCAATTTCTTACAATTTACCCTTTAAATAACTATTTTTTTAATTCAAATAATTCTTCCCAATAAAAAAACACTTACACAATAAAAAAATTATTTATTTTTAATATAATTTAATAATATATTTTTACTTTAATAGTTATGATAATAATAATAATAATAAAAATAATAATAATAATAATAATAATAATAAGTTTTTGTCAAAAGAAAAAAAGTGTAGTTATACATCTTTTAAAAAAAAGTTATTTATTTATTTAATAAAATAAAAAATTGAATAATTTTTTTTTAAAAAAATAACAGTTATATATATAATAATTTTCATCTTTTAATATATTTATATATATATATATATAATTTATCTTTAAAGAAAAAATATACTTAATTGTTGTTATAATTAAATACATAAATTCATTAAAAAAATTACTTGTAAACTCAAATAGATCCATAGACATTAATTTTTGTTTAGTCTACTAATTAAGAGTATTGCTATAAAATTCTAAGATTATTATACTCTAAATATTTTCATTTTTATGTATATAATAAAATCTGTAATAACATTTGTAATTTTACGTTATATATTAATTTAATAAAATTATAATTATTATAAATTTACAATGAAATATTTATAAAAAAAGGTAAATTTTTAAAAATGTGGACACAAGTGTGTTTCGACAAGTATATAATAAAGAGATTTGTTACTACTAGGCTAATTCTAAGAGATATTCCTTATCTTTATATCTTCATCTTTCATTTCCTCAATGGTCAATAATTAGTTACTTACTAAATTCATTAGATTAAAAACATGTTAAAGGTTACTTTAGAAGTAAATCTTACAATCAATCTTGAAATATCTTCATTCTTTTATATATATAAGGAGCTGTTTCTCAGTTGTATACATGTTCTCATCTCATACAATAAAGTAAAGCCAGCATAGACTTTATTTTTGTATTGTTACATATGTCCTTTTTTTATTTCTGCTTTCTCCTCTTATTAGGAATGGTTCTAAACTTTTCTGCAATCATTATCCCTCTCAACTTCATGGGATTTTCTTTTCTTCTCCCTAACTCAAGTAGTTAGGAAAATAAATGTTGCACAAACATAAACTAGTTTTCTTGAATAAATCCAAAGGTGAAACAAGAAGGTTGGAAAGAACTTAATAAAATGAATTGCTTATATAAATTTTATATAAGGGCGAAGCATGAAGAGTTGAAGAAAGAGTGATCTCTTCTCATAAAGCCTGCAATTTACATGATATATATATATACTACAGTAAGATTGGATGCACTCTCTTCCTCTCCCCACTTCTTTCTCTTCTCAAACTAGTGATAAATAAATGTTGTCATAAAAATATGTAAGTGGTTGGTTGAACAAACAGAAATAGTTATGTAATGTCACCACTTCCGCTGTGCACGAACTTTCTCACCTCTTGCCCTTGACTTGTCAATTCTTGCTCGTCTTGAAAACTCTTGTATCTTTCGATCATGCTCTTTGAGCATTTGATCCATGTTGCTTGATGACACCATTAATGGACCTGAGAGGTATATCTTGTTTCCCATCGACTCACGCCCTCCCTGAAACAGTCCCCACATCAATTTTCAAGAAAAAAAAAAAGTGTTGCAATAGTAATCAAATATTCATTCATTGTTGCCACAGTACTTGGACTCCATTTACTATAATTAGTGACCAATCATCCATCAATGATATACATTCAACTACTAGGGAACATGGGAACTTGAGCATTTCATAAAAAGAAGGGCAAAATTTATAGAAAAAAGTATGACAATTGCGAGGTATGGAACTTCAGTCTTAAGCTCTGCAACTACAATAGCTAGCTTTTGTGGTGTGGTGTGATTCTCTTAAGGTTCTTATCAAACAATTTACTGAATGCTGATAGAAAGATAAAGAGTTAGATAACTTTGAATATCACTAGTAAACTTTACAAGACATCAAAAGGTCTCTAGTCCTTATTTAATAAAACTTGTGTTTATCTCTCTCTAATAGAATGACCGTGTAATAGGAGAGGATCCAAATCAAGTGAAGACTTCCACTACCAAATATTTAAAATTACTGAAGCAAAAAAGTTATAATGACTAATAACTAACCGGAGTTGATTTTTCGGTGGGGATCCTTCTGCTTTCAATTTGATTGTGATCAGCAATCCGTTTTTGTTCCTGCCTTCTTCTTGACTCTGATCCGTTAGTTGACTCCATTGATTTTCTTACTTCACTTGGTTTTCTGTGGTGCAAGTGAACTGGTTTATCCTCCTGATCTTCTGGCAACAATGTCCTAGATGCCACTAGCCCAGATATTTTTGATAGGTTCCCTCTGATTGAAACAGGAGGTACATCATCAACTTCCTTCGCACCCTTTGCCCAAACAGAACCCGGAACCAATGGGCCTGAATGTGATGGCTTCTTATAAATATGCCCAGAAAAATTATTTTCAATTTCTTTAGCATCTTCTGACTTTTTGTGAGGGAAAACCAGAATACCAGACACTGCTCCCCTATGAGGGTTGTATAATTCACTTCGGTTCTTAGAGCTGGAATAACGTCCTTGCTGCATCAGAAAACAGTTAGATAAGCCTAGTGAAAGAAAAGATACAAAAAAAGTAGGACAGCTGGGGCAACATATTTGAGAAGAGCATAAGAATATTAAAAAATTTAGTATGTAAGATTATGTTAAGGCTTTCTACAGTTTAAGAAAAAGTTATGTATGTAATAAGCAATAGGCACTAAGCTCACAAGTCTGTATTTTTTAGTTTTAGAATTCACAAAGATACACCGGACCGATTCAAACCTAAGGATTCTCATGTTAGCCTCATAAATAAACACTGAGGTTACAGTAGACTCAAAAGTCAGTGCAAGTTCAACAACCCAAAAAAGGTTTAGGTGTCCTAACACAATCTCATAATAATTGGCATGGGGTAGGTCTTGCACAAATAACTGATAAGCAGAGGCCTAATATCCTTTCGTTGACTGTAACAAAAAGAACTGGAGATCATCAAACCAATAAGTTTCCGTATAGTTCACAAGTCCGATCTATGCCTAAAAGTGTTGAAAAATCTCCGAGATGAATCAAGAGACAGTTAAAAGCATGAGATTTTCTTTTCTTTTCCCCAGTAAACTGAACAGAATTTGCGCACCAAGCTAATCATAGAGGCAAGTCATACAATAAAATTTGAAACTTTTGGATTACCTGTACTGATAAAGCTGGTTCAGCACTGTCTTTTGTAGTGACACTGGCCCTATGTCCTTTTTCTTGTCTAACTCCCGAGGCATGTTTTTGGTCCCTACCTCCAACAGCTCCTTGCCTAAGACAGTAAACAAAAATGAATACATGTTACTTATCATTTATAAGCAATAGGTTTACAAGTGTATGAATCAAGTCATGCAGAAAGCACGGCTAACAGTTGTGATGAAACAAATAAAGTAAACAGTTGGAGCAGCATGGCCCAAATGTAATTATGTGTTCAAGGTTTTAATCACCAATAATATGAAAATTTATTTTGCTATAAGTACATGAGACCCCATTATTGATGACTTTGTTCATGGCAGAGATGTCAACATTCAAAAGAGACCAAGTTGATCCACACTGAAAATTTTCAGATTAAGCCATGTATAATTTAAATTCCAAGCAAAAGATTCCATTCCAGAGAACGAAGCCACCATCACAATATTAATTACTAAATATAAATATCATTGTCTTTGCCTCAAAATAAAAACAGTTAACCTATATCACTACCTTCTGGCTTCTTCTCGTAATTTAGCATCAATTTCCTTGTTGGGAGCATATTTCGGTAAACTTGATGGATCACAAGGCACAGGCTCCGATGTAAAGAACTGCAAAAAAATGGGGAAATATCAAAAGTGGAGAATCACATGCCTATTAGCAGGTTAAAAAGAAAAAAAGGTTCCTAAAATATGTTGGACAGAATTGTGCAAGAATTATGATTGTTTTTACAATTTCATAACATAGCAGTACAGTAACAAAAATATCTCTTGATTTGTCTATTTGAATCTGACTTCCTGATTGCCCTGTATATTGAATGGTGAGAAGATTCTCTTTAAAGCATGTAAAGGAAAAGGAAAAAGAAAAAGAACAACTGTAGAATAGCATGAATGTTAAAGTGTAAAAAAAAGTACAACATTAAATCTAACCCGTTTTAGCAGGTGATGATGGACAAAATATTTAGAACTAAGACTTATATTGAGTATTGACACATCACTGAGATATCAAATGCTTGCAATTTGGATATTTCCAATGTCAGGATATTCCTATTTGTCTGATCACATATTCTTCCACAGATATATGAGAATGAATTACAAGAGAGATTTATTAGATATGTGATTAGAGAAACTATGATTTCTAAGTCCCAATGAGAAGCATTAATCACACTTTTATGTACATCTATTGGTATATCAATTATGGTTGAGTACAGTGATGTCATGGAAGCAAGAAACATGGAGAGCTTCATTAAACAACGATATAAATCTTCCTTCAAATACCACTAAGATTACATTGGGAAAAGAAGTCAATCAAATGCTATAACTACTTGCTGGGGATAAAAATCAGCTTACCTCACTCTTCAGAGCAGCTGCTGCAGTTCCCCGATGTGCCGGCTCTACAGAAAGCAGGGTCTCAATAAGCTTTAGAGCAGTAGATGGGTAGTCCTTAAATGTCTCTGCAACACATCGCCTATAATGGTGTGGCGGCCTGAATACTGTTGAATGTGACAGCCGCAATTTAAGCCAATATTCATCAGATGGTGAGCCGCAAAGTTTAAAAATTCGATGCAATTGCTCAACCTACAAAGAAATAAAATTAACCTTCAGATCACATACTAGATTAGGAAAATGATGAAAACTATATTTATATACTCATACCTCTGTTTTTCCTGGTAAAATGGGCCTTCCAGTATATAGTTCACCCAGTATGCAACCAGTGCTCCACAAATCCACTGCAACCCCATAATGATTTGCTCCAAGTAAAAGTTCTGGTGGTCTATACCATAGAGTTACTACTCGGCTTGTCAATGGAACACTAAGGTGGGGGTCAAAAAAACTTGCCAAACCAAAATCAGCGATTTTTAAGATTCCATTATTGTCAATGAGAAGATTTGAGCCTTTTATGTCACGGTGGAGGACACCATGACTATGACAATGATCCAATCCACTAAGAAGCTGCTGCATGTAGCATTTTAGCTGACATATAAAGAATTTTGTTGTTTTAGGAGTTTTCTAATAAAAAATGGAGTATAAAGAAAAAATGTTACATAGCTACTTTCCTATACTTATAGTCTTATCTTATACAAGAGATGCACATGCACAAAAATCTGAACTTCATGTAAGAAAATCATTATTACCTGTGGTTCAGAGAACTTGATGTCAGGATTTGATGCAAGTCCTGTAAGATCATGCTCCATATACTCAAAAACAAGGTACAAGCTGCGAGACATATGTGACGTTACCAAGCCCTCCAATTTTATAATGTTTGGATGGTCAAGCCTACGCAAAACATGGATTTCCCTTGCCATAAACTTCACACTCTCAGGATCAAGATTGTCAAAGCGTACTTTCTTCAATGCAACAAACTTGCGGTTAATCACATCCCTTGCCTTATAAACAGTACTATAAGTTCCTTGCCCAATCTGCATAATAGAATGCCATCATCATGTTATTCCTTCACCAATATAAGAAGTTTATACTCAAAAAAACAAACAAGACAAAATCAAACCAGTCTAACAGTCATTCTTTTTTCGTAACAACAAATAAAATGAAATTAACCCCATCTTGAACTCTAAAGCATTACACAAATAGATTGATGCAGCATAGTAAGAATTGCAGAACTGCTTAATTATAATGTAAACATAGACAGCAGACAAGACCGCAACTTACTTTGTCCAACTTCTCAAAATTATTCGCTCTCCGAGGTATCCATCCCTTAATAGCTTCACCGGCAACTGAAGAAAGCCATGCCGGCCATCCAGCTGCAACTTGCTCTCCTTCTACAGCCTTTGGAATCCTTCCAGGGCCAAGATGATCCACAACAGTCACTTCAGGCTTCTCTATTTTCTTCTTCCCATCATGATCAACATACAACTGCCCTGAACCATTGGCCTTCTTGTCAATCAATGAACCTTTTACATGACCACCTTCTATTATCACATCTTTAGCCCCACCTTCATCAACCCTCCTAGTTGAATTTAACCGCAAAACGTTCAACTCTGAAGGCCTTGTGCTATACGATTGCAATTTCTTAGTAACACCTACCTTGCTGTCCTCTACAGCTGAACTCTTAGAACATAAGCAACCCATGTTGAAGCACAACGATATCACATCAACTTCACAACAATGTTATCCTTCAAAAAGTAGGATCACCATCCACCAGCAACACTTCTTCCAACAACTCCACCAAAACTCATAAAAATTAAGTCACCCACTACACAGTACCTTCTTCTTTTCTCCCTATTCAAAAGTAAAGACGAAAACTTTCCTTCATCGACACAAACCCAATTCAAAATCAGATACCAAATATCCAACACTGAAATATTCCAACCCGACTCAATTCCAAAGCAGTTAGCTTGAATCAAGCCCACTATTCATAACCCTCCAACAACAATCGCTAACTGTCATAAAGGAATCATTGTTCAATAAAGATGAAGAAATCCAAGAAATAAAAAAAAGTCTGAGATGAATGAAGGTGATAACACTCTGAGAGTATTATGATTTACAAATAATAGAATCAATTAATGAAGGAAAAAGACAAGGTGGACCTTTGAATTGGGATTAAGGGTAAAAATGGATCAGAAGCTTAACAAGAAAAAAAGTGTGGTGGTGGGTATTGCTGAAAGTTCAACGCGTATTCAGACATTAAAAAGAACATTATCATCAACCAGACAACAACCTTAGACGGCTTTTGCCGGCTAGGCTCAGTCAAAAGACTCCACTTTCTCTCTTTCTCACACACACACACAAAAACTTTCTCTTTCTCTCTCTCTATCTATCTCTATTCTCTAGTGATGCATGATTCCATATACTGTTGTGACTCTCTCTCCCTCCACCATGTTTCTTCTGTCAAAAAACCATTGGTGTTAGTTTTGTGTTCAAACCCTCTATGTTGGTCGTTGAGTTCTGTTTGGAATATCAATGCTCTGCATTAAACGCGTTTTTAATTTCTCTCCAATTTTTTATTACTTTTCCTTTTTTTTCTCATAGTGCAGGGTAATAGTGTCATTGGATTTTTTTAAATTAAAGGCACTCCTCCTTGATCGTACAATTTGGTATTTCTTAGTCAAGAGTTTAAGAATCGATTTAAGAACTTCCTAAGTAATAAACAAACGTTAGAAATAATTGCTAAAAAACCTTACAAATTAAAACAGAAAAATATTAATTGTATGATGGGTTTTAGTTTAAGACAGATTATTTGTTTTAAAAAAGTGAATAAAAGTTAAAATTCCAGATTTTTTAATTATAATTACTTAGTCATATATTTATAAATAACAATGTCGTTTTAAAAATTATTTTTCTTTAAAAAAATTTCTAACTGTAATATTTATGAACTAATTATCATTTTTTTTCAATCACATAACATGCGTAAAAAATTAATAAAATAATAGTAATTTCCAACCTTTCTGGAAATTTGATGGACTAAATTCAGTTTTCTTCCATAAACTTTTTTTTTCTAGTATTTTCTAGGATTATGTACACACAAATTTTATGAGATAAGGAAATCATATTATATCAAGACCAACTTTTGATTTTGAGGATATTTCTTTTAGTATTTTGAATGTGACTTTTAAGAACAATTATAAACTTTTTTGTACACTATTTTTTTTTTAACTCAGAGGTAAGAATCGAGATTAGGCAAGTACAGATGATAAATTAGTTTATTTCAATTGATATAGATATTGAATTTTGACCGAAAATGAATGATAAAATGAGTTGGAGTAATGCCCAATTATTAGTCTATGGAAGTATGGAGCATCACTTTTTTGTTTTAAGTGGTTCTTGACCAAATATATATTTGAAGTGGCTATATTTTGATGTTGTAAACTTATTAGAGTAAATATTTTAGTTAAATTGACTAGAAATTGAATACATTTTAAAAGAAGATTATGCATTGAAGGGAATATTGTATTGATGTTGATGTAATGTTGAGTCAATATGCTAAATTTGATTTCATGATGTAAATATCATTTTTTAATGTAAATATAGTTTATGCATAATTACATTCTTTTAAGATTTTTTTCTAAGTAAGATGATTCTGGTCTTTCCATATGATATATTTTTTTTCAAAGCAATTTTCTTTTATGATAGAAAATTTTCACTAAATGATAATTAAAATTGAAAAGTGTTATGTATATGTGTATATAAGTAAAAATGAAAAGGTAGAAGATATTATTTCATGAATAATGTGAAATATGATGTGTATTGTTAATGAAATGTTGTGTACCACTGAGTATGATTGACGATATGTTGTGAATTAGAGAGTGTGATTGGTGTTTTTTTTTATCAGTTGAGTGTGATTGATGATATGTTGTGTGTGGATGTCGGTAATTACCATAATCATATTCTATAATGATTGTGTTTATGTGTGAATAGTTACCAAATAGGTAATATTGATATGTGGTGTAATTATTAGGTTAGGAAATTTGATGAGATAATTAAACTCAAATGACATATTAAGTTTGATAGATAAATGTATAATAGTATAAAAACTCAATATAGGTTCCATACACTAAGTTGTAGATGAGAGTCATTAATATTCAACTAGAAGTGTAGAAATTATCTTGTCACTTAAAGTTGTCAAATAAAAACTATATGGGGTAAGGTACAACAAACATACCGGGTGTGAATAGGTGTTAGTCTTTGAGTCTAAACTTAATGCTAGTCTTCCAGAAGTAGTAAACCATTATTCATTTATGGTATATGATAGGCAATTGTTGAAATTATTCATATATTGATTATATTATATGTTTAATTTAACATTAGCTCACCTTTTTATGACATTTGATTCTAATTTTGATGTTAGTGTTTCGACGTGAGGGTAGATGGAGTTACAGGTAATAGAGCTAAAGGGAATTAGTAAATTTTCTAAGACTTTATGTGTGTGTTGTCTTTAAGTTTATCTTTTGATGTGTGTGTATTGGAGAAGCTTGTAATAATTTTAAGTGATTATAAACTATTTTTTATTTATGATAGTTAAGTTTTAGGATGTTACATTTATGGTATCAAATAGGTTGAATTTTATATCAACTTGACAGAAGTAGGTTTATGTTTCCTTGTGTGTAGCTTTGTCTGATGTATTAAGAAAATTATTTAGAAACTTCTTTCTGATTTACCTAAATTAAGCTTTTTTATATGTTAAGAGGTTGTGCCTAGACCTCTATGCCTTCTGATAAGTGTCATAATTTAGTGATATTTCAAGCAAAAACATAAGCACTTATGGACTTTATTTTTAATAGAGTTATAATTAAATCTCTAATTTAGGAATTTGAACATTTTTACATATTTTTGGATTATGCGACGAATAAGAATGATTTATTTCCAAATTTGTGCTAATAAAAGAGCTAAAGGACAATTGACAAGTTGAAGAGAAGGGGAAAAGACAAAGTTAGAGCATTGAAAACTCGCACAAACTCACCTAAAAACACACCCAAGCAAGATCACTCTAGAGACAAACTTGTTCTCTGGAGAAAACTCGCCTAAGACTTGCTCAAGCTCGCTTAAGTGAGTTCACTCCATTGAAGTTGGGTTTTTTTTTATGAAACTTGCTTAAGCAAGTAATATCTTGCTTAAGCAAGATGTCACTTAACCTACATCGAATTAGGTTAATATAAGGTGTAAGTCAAAACCCTAGAGACTAGAAAAAGGACAATCAGAGATAGAAAACTTGGAGGAGATAGTTGTCTAGAAGAAACACCATGGATCTTTTTTTTCTTGTTTTCCACGCTTGTAATGGCAAATATGAGTGACTAAGTCTTCCCTTCAGAATTAAGAGTAATTTGTTCAAACTTGTATGTATTGAGGTAATATTTATATATAATATTTTGTTCTTGATTGAGATTGGTATTATATTTTAGGTATAATTACCTTATTCGTCCCTACATTTTGGGCCAATAGTCAATTCGATATAGTGGTTTTTAAAAAAATCAATTTGGTCCCTATGTTTTTTTTAAATGTATGCAAAATGGTTCTTTCTGTTAAGTTGCAGCAAACGGCGTCAACTACTGCTTATGTGGCAAAGAGAAGGGGTTATGGGTTTAGTGTGACGTGTGAGGTGTAGTGACGTGGATGGTTACATTAGTTTAGTGAAAATTGAATTGGGGGTTAGGGTTTAAGGAATTTGAATTGGGGGTTACGAATTTTTAATTGCAATCAAGGTTGAGGGTTTCTGAGGTACGTTATTGTGAGATGCGATTTTGTGCAATTTTGCGGTTCGATCCTGTGGTTCAATCCTGTGGTTGGATTGTGAGGTGCGATCCCGAGCCCATTATGAGGGGCGATCCTTTGGTACGATCCTGAGCTCGTGAAGTGCGATTGTGTGGGGCAAAGTTTGTGGAACCCGAAGGCATTGTTGAGTGTGGTACAGTTTCGTGGGTGGTCGTTTTTAAGGTTAGAACTTTTTGACTTACTTTCAGAGTGGTTCTGTTTGTGATTTCTTTGAGAGAACATTTACAGAGTAGTTTATGATGTAGGGTCCATCATGTGCAAGATTTTTCTATGTGTGGTCTAACATTTGGTTTCTGATATAATTAAGTGAATGATTATGTTCTTGTCGGTTGACCAAGTTGTCGGTTGACTCTAAACACAAGCCCTGGCTCTGTCTATCTCTGTTGGAATCTGCTTTTCCCTTTGTCGTTGGAACGCGACTGCGTTGAGACAGAGGGGGCCTTACCTGTTGATTGTACTCCGACGATCAAGTAAGTACATGGTTTTATAAGAAACAAGAAGTAACTAGTTTCAGTCTTAGAAACAGCGTACCTTTACCTGGGATCTCAAGTCCCTTTTATAGCCTACCTCTTGTAACAACTTTCTATCACGAGAATATCATCTCAACTGAAAGCCTACTCAACAGGAAAATATTCTGTTCAAGACAGTCTCTCTTAAGGTCGTAACCGAATAGAACTTTTCCTCTCTAGAGTGCATAAAATCATAACAGAATAACCACTAGGGTACCAACTCGTGTACTAGCCTCAGGGTTCCAATCTGTTTCACATAGGCACCCTCGACGAGGCGCTACACATCATACATGCAACCTAGCTTATCGTGCCCTAACACACATGGGCTTAGGTGTAGAGAAAATGTTTTACTCGTATTAGACTCATACGCACTAAGCGCACCCCTAGGTCTACTACTACCCATCGTTGGCCGCCTAGGCCTTGCGCACAAAGGGTTACGCTAAGTATACAAAAAAGAGTTAACTCACATCTCTAGAGCCCAATCACATGGCCCATCAACTTGCTACCACTAGCATATGTTGTGGTTGAGGTTGAATGCAAAGACTCTTGGAGCTAGTTTTTGCAGCTTTTAATTGAAGATGTTGGGGGTGTAGATGTATGTGAAGGTGTCACTTTCATGTCTGACCAACAAAAGGTATATTCTTTGCTGTAAATTGTTGATTTTGTTTATGTATAATTTCATTTAAGTATTCTATATATGACTTTTGACAGGGTTTGTTGTCTGCCATTCAAGAACTGATACCTGGGGCAGTGCAACGGTTATGTGTTTGACACCTGTACTTGAACTTCAGAAAGAAATTCCCAGGAAAAAAATTGAAAACTTTAATGTGGAGGGCAGCCGACAACACATATCCCCAAGCATGGGAAGAGAGATGAGGGTTATAAAGGAAGTCAATTATGAGGCTTTCAAACATCTCATTGCACTACCTCCTAGGCAAGTATTCATACTTGTTCTTTTACTCATGTCAGATTTGAGAAAATTCCTTCCTGTCAATACTGAGTAAATTTGGAAATTCCTAAATATTGATAAGTTAACCTTGTAAATGATTGTTTAGGAATAATAGGTGTCCACTCATGTCACTACTAAAATCTGATGTTGTGTTAGTATCAAAGTAGGCCAATTGAGACTTTGTTGTGCATGTCAGTCCATTCTGTTGCAGTTGTTAGCTATTGCAAACTTGGGTACCATTTGTGGTAGCTACATTCAGTTTGTGAGCTCAATTATTTTCAGTTGATGAAGTAATGTATTTTCATTTTATAAAATCATTTATTTTCCTTTACTAGGTTCTGGTCCAGATCAAGGTTCACATTCATTCCAAAATGTGACTCACTTGTCAACAATATTTGTGAAGGCTTTAATAGTGTGCTTGTAGCTGCACGTGCAAAACCTATCTTTACCATGCTAGAAGATATCAGGACTTATATAATGCAAAGATAGGCAAAAAACAGATTGAAAATTGCCTCATTTGAAGGATCAATATGTCCAAAGATTTTAAGCAGGTTACAAAAGGAAGCATATCAAACTCGATATTGGGTACCCAAGTTATATGACAACATTGATGCACTCATTTAAAAGGTTATTGTCTTACTTGATACATATGTCTAACCAATTTCATCATCACAGCTCTTCCACATATCACCTATTTGAAGTGAAACATACCTCTACCATTGGAGAAAAGTTTGTGGTTAACTTGAACATACATGAATGTAGCTGCCGAAAATGGATGTTGACTGGAATACCTTGTTGTCATGCACTTTGTGTAATGAAATTTGTCAATGTTGATCCCGTCAACTTCATTTCATTTTGGTTCAAGAAAGAAACATATGCAAAGATGTACAACTCAATTATCAATCTAGTGAATGATGAATAAGTATGGGACAGAACTGAAATGCCAGATGTTGTGCCACCTCCCACAAAAAAGATGCCTGGAAGACCAAAAAAGAAGAGAAGGTTGGAGGCACGGGAGGTAATGAAGAACAAAAGTCAGTTAGGCCAAACTAGATTAAAGAAAAAATGTGGGATTTGTCATAAGCTTGGCCACAACAGAAAGTCCAACATTGAAAAACCATCTGAGCAAGGTGCAAGTGCACCAGGGCCATTTCACCCAAGGCCATCTCACCCAAGGTCATCTTAACCAAGTCAGACAACTCCAAGTGCTACAAACCCATCTCAACAAGGTCTAAGTCAGGCAGGTCCAAGTGCACCAGGCCCATCTGAGCAAGGTGCAAGTGCACCAGGGCCATTTCACCCAAGGCCATCTCACCCAAGGTCATCTTAACCAAGTCAGACAACTCCAAGTGCTACAAACCCATCTCAACAAGGTCCAAGTCAGGCAGGTCCAAGTGCACCAGGCCCATCTCAACAAGGTCCAACTCAGGCAACTCCAAGTGCAGCAATGCCATCTCAAGAAGCTCTAAGTCAGGCAGCTCCAACTGCACCCCATCCACCATCCCCCCTACTCAACCAAAAGTTTCACAACAATCTTAAGCAGCTCGAAGGACAACAAGATCAAGTGCAAAATTTTCAAGACCCAACATCTGGCTTAAGTTACATTCCATGAGAGGCCGCTTTTGGAAGCCATGAATGTTTTTGGAACCCACTTGTTTCTATAGTTGTATATTTTGAAAAACAATTATTTTAGGCTTTTGTTAATGTATCATGTAGTCAATGTATTTGGTTTACTCTGACATGGGAAAAGTTGGATTGCTTTCAAAATTGATTTCGTGTGCATCTTTCAACTCTGTAAAACCTGCACTAAACTGGATTTGCAACTTCTTAGTTGTAATTTTGTGTTTCATTTTTAATGTCATCTTTTGTTGTTGTTGGATTTAGTTAATTGCTTTAGTTTTCCTTATCCTTGGATGCATACTCCAAATTTCATGAGATTCGGTTACTGGTTCTATGAATGGATGTTCACTAAGATCCACATGCAATATTTTCTTTTGGATGATGCTGAGTTTATTTTGGATACTGTTGCACTTCCAATATTTCTACTTTACCCTTTTGTTGCCGTTCAGTTTTGGCTACTGTTGCACTTCCAATAAAATAAATCCTATCAATTCTATGCACCAGTAATACCAAAGTTCTTTCATTCTGCACCATCAAACCAATATACAATTGTCTTATATAATTCTAAGAGAAAAAATGCACCACTATCAGTATGCACCACTATCAAACCAGTATGCACTACTATCCAAGATGCATTCATACAAAACATCAAATATTTCGTTCATTCAAATTCATTATGCATTGAAACAAATATTTGGGGATAAATGTTACACTAATACATATTACATTAACACATTCAATCATAATCCCAAAATATACATTGATATGTCACTCATGAGAATTTTAAGAAAATAGTCAACATAACAATGTTTATTACAACAACAACACACAACCCTACTAATAACATCTTAATCCACTTTATTGACATCTTCAGAAATTTTTCTAAGTTACAAATCTTGTTTCTTTGTCTAGCAATAGTTCCATCTTTGTCATCCCAGTGTCTTCAATGCACCATTTGAAGAAATTGCATCCCATGCTTACGAGACAAAATGATAACCAAAACAATCAATACCAATGCTTTTTTTTTTCATAAACCTCAGTTCAATACATCTCACCTTGTACTTTGGACACCCCCAAAATTGCCTCCCACCATTTTTGATAGTGGTTGTTGTTCTCAAAACCGTGAGTTCCCCACAATCGCAAATGGGACCAACAAAAGTCATCCTGCTCCCACCACCATGACTAGAATTAGATCGGTGTTGCTGCACTTCCATTCGATTACAACTGCATGATGATACAGATGCAGATCTATAAACACACATTTACACCGCAAACGAAGCCACGAACGAACCACAAATGCTATTCACTACTCCCCTACCAACGAATCTACGACCCTCGTATCTGTCAACACCCTCGTATCCGTGAAGAACCCACCATCGAAAAACCTTTACGCCAAAATAGAAACCCTAATCACAATTTATTAATCTCCGCAAATCCAAACTCATGGCAAACCCTAAACACCCAATCTGACGTGTCCTGTAACTCACAGTGCACATAACCTTTTCTCTCTGCACATAAGCAACAGTTGACGCCGTTTGTTGCAACTTAACAAAAAAAAAAACATTTTGCATACATTTAAAAAAACATAGGGACCAAATTGATTTTTTTAAAAACCACTATATTGAATTGACTATTGGCTCAAAATATAGGGACGAATAAGGTAATTATACCTATATTTTATTCTCAAAGTTTGAAACTTTATTCATGATTTTGATCCTTAGATTTGAATAGAAAGTATTTTTAAGCATGTGACCTAAATGATAATTCTTAACATATTTGAATGTTAGGAATAGATTTGAAATGTTAATTGTTTTATAACATTTGTTCGTAATGATGAGATTTTTTTTTATAAATATGCGATGAGTCAATATTTAGGAGAAAATATTAATAATTTTGTATGCGAGGAATCGATATGAATGATTTTTATATATGCATCAATGTCAATTCAAGATGGAATGTTACATGTTTTTATTCATTGAAAGTACATACGAGTGAGAAGGATTAACCCCAATCCCAATTTTCTCAATTGAATAATCTAAATCGTTTACTTTGTTTTTATTAATTTCTTACATATATTCATGACAACAACCTTTCAAACAAACTTTTGCACGTCTTTTGATATTTAGTGAATATTATACCTGATATTTTAGAATTGTTCCTTGTGAGTTCGATATCGTCTTTAGGGACAATTTATTACTTCTGACTCGGTACACTTTCCTAATTAAAGAGTCATCACCTTCCTACTCCCCCTCCAACTAACTCATGATTTTAATAAGTGTTGAAAAAAATTAAGTGTAAAACATGGTCATGCTTTGTCTTAAGACGATAGTTTAGTTTAACAATGAATAATTTAAAATGCAAGTATTTCGTCTATTAGATAATGCAACACTACATTGTCTTATTTTATATATGACAAAGCATGTATATGCCCAGATGATACGCATATAGATTTAAGATAGCCTTTTATTGCACGAACATCTATATGTTTATTCTATGTTGTAGGGAATGTCCATTGCTTTTGTCTAAAAAAGATTTTTTTCAAGCATAAATCACATCAATGATCTCTTGGAAAGACAACTCTTTAACTCTCTAACTCTACTATTGCTGACTTTGGAAAGGCTACTTGCTTCATACAACTTTACCCTTTAGAAAGACGCGAGCAAAGGCACATTCTTTGAGAAGAAATAAGTACATCCAATTTGGGATGTTACTTAAAGAACAAAATAGCAATTAATGCTGCATGAAGTGCATCCTTCTCAATCAAGTTCATTAGACACAACATAGACATTCAAGTGAGTTGAAACTACTTAACGGTCAGAATGGATTTGCAATGACTATTTTTTTCAATGCTTATGTACCGTCCCATCCTCGGGCGTTGACCAAAGTCGAAGTCAAAGCCAAAGTCGAACATATGGTGGGACCCATCCAGGGGGCCCAGGGAGGAAAGTCAATAGGTTGACCGTTTAAGGCGTCGCCAGGTTAAGGCGTCAACGGTGTCTTCCCCCGATACCCACGGGTAGGAAAGACCGTGGAGGGGGCGACACCCTGAGGGGCCCGATACCTTAGAACAGTAAGAGAAAGGTGGCTCCAAGGCCATGGTTTTAGTGTCAGTAGGGGGTAACCTGACTCGTGAGTACCCACGCCCAGGGGAGAACCATGTGCGTAGTACGAGAGGATGGTAGGTACACTTCCAGGGTGAGTGACTAGAGGCTGGGGCGCAAGAGTTGGCACCCAGAAAGTCACCCCTTGCGCCAGATGCATTTCGAGGAATGAGGACTTACATGATGGAATATCCCTAAGTTGGGTTACGGTGCTGTAAGGCCTTCCACGTAGAATAGCGATCAAGTCAGAAGAACACATGACAGTAAGTACTGAAACATCAAGGTGTATAAGTTTCCCTGAAAGTTTGCTAAGGTACGTTTTTATTCAGTTTTCGTTTTGAACGCTTTAAAGCACTTTAAACGCTTTAAATGCTTTGAACGTTTTAAACGCGTTGAAAATTTTTAAACGCTTTAAATGCGCTTTAAGACGCTTTAAATGCCTTAGACGTTTAAAAGGGGCTTTAGACGTTTGAGACGGGGATCAAGACTCAGTTTTACACACACACTCTAGTTGCTTGCTCGCGGACCCACTGTACGCACAGGCAATTACAGAGAAATTAATTACCCAGTTATTTTACCACCTTCTGAGCATCCATTCACGGTGCTCCGATACGGAGGTGTGTTCTTTTGATGTTTCTCGCTTGCTGACTTGATCGTCGGAGTGCAAACAGCCGCGAGGGCGCCCCTTTGTTCACTTCTTTCAAGTACTCACGGCGGTGTAGGGTGGGGATTTGGAACAAAGACGAGGGAGTCCTTCATACACGAGTCTTAGCTACGCACGAAGCACAATCTGGTCAACCGGCGGGAACATTTGGCGCCCACTGTGGGGCCCGATCTAAAACATCAGTCCCATCGCAGGTGTTCAGTTCTCTAGTTGCAGTTTTTGATTCAGTTTCTTCGAGATTTTACTAAGATCCCCCGTTCGTTGTGAAATTGGTGCAATTTCACCGATTGCCTTCGGTTCGGTTCGCTGTTTGGTCGTGTTTGTTTGAGTTCGAGTTCCCCACACTTTCTTCATCCCTTGGAGTTGCACGATAGGTAGAAGAAGTTCCTGAAACCGCAAAAGATGAGGTCCACGAGGCAAGGTTCGACGCGCACTGAGAGCGAAGACCTGACCATGCAACAGGTCATGGATATGGTACAGGGATTGCAGGAGGCAATGGCGGCGTCGCAGGTGGAGCAAGAGCGCATGCAGGTGGATCTTGCGGCGTCTCAGGCGAGAAATGAGGAGCTCTACTGCGCGAACAAGGAGTTGCGCCGCGAATGGCGCAACAACTCAGGGCAACGCGACATAGATGAGCCCGAGCATTTCACTCCGCCAAGAGAGTTCTCTACGCCGTTCTCGCAGCCGATTCTAGAGACGGTGATCCCCAACACATTCGGGGTGCCTAAGGTGACTTTCACGGGGATGGAGGACCCTGAGGTGCATCTCACTGCGTTCCACACACAGATGATGCTGGTAGGCGACTCCGACGCCGTGAGATGCAAGCTCTTCATGAGCACTTTGATTGGGATGGCCATGGACTGGTTCATCAGCTTTCCAGATTGTCATATCACATCTTTCGCACAGCTTTCATAGTTTTTTAGAGAGCAGTACCTAGCCAACAGGGCTCCACCACCAGTTTCGTACGATCTATTTGACGTAAAGCAGTATCAAGGCGAGAGCTTGAAGGAGTATATCAATCGTTTCGGGGCTCAGGTGGTGAAGGCTGGCACTACGGAGGAGCCCATGATTGTATACGCATTCAGAAAGGGGGTATGCCCTGGGTCTTTCTGCGAGTCAATCATCCGCAACCGTCCCCGAACTTTTGCTGATAAGGCGCTGAGGGCGAGGTGTGCGAGAAACGCACAAGTGTTGCACCCGCACGCCCAAGAGCGCAGTCGCGTGCACAACCCGCCAAGGTCAACGAGGCCACGACGGGAAGGAAGAACCAAGACAGGAAGCACCCATACGAGGCGAGGAGACACCAGGTAAGGGGGGAAGCAGAGGGGAACAAGCTGGTGAGGAAAGGAAATAGGCCGTTAAGGCACAATTTCGTGATGGAGCTGAAGGATCTTATTGTTGTGCCCAACATAGCTGACAGGTTGAGGCCGCCGATGAAGTCTGACAAAGTGGTGGGACCTCGTAAAGACTCGTGGTGCGAGTTCCACGAGGCGTTTGGGCACCATATCAACAACTTCTTGGCGCTGGGCCATCAATTGGATGAGCTCGTGAAGAATGGCTTTCTGAAGGATTATCTTGCTAGGCCTGCTACGACCGCGGCGCTAACAACGCTAGAGGAGGATCAAGCGCATGAAATGCCAATTCATGGAGAAGAGGTGCGTGGCTACCTGGAGCTAAGGATGACGTTTACTGATGGAACGACGTCGCGTACCAAGAGCATCCGGTATCTAGTCATGAATGCTAATTCAGCCTACAACATTCTGTTGGGAAGGCCAACGCTGAATAGACTAAGGGCGGTGGCCTCCACGTGCCACATGAAGATGAAGTTGCCGGATCTTAGTGGCAGGGTCATTGTGATCAAATCTGATCAAGAGGAGGCCCGAAAATTCTATGAAAATAGCTTAAAGACAAAGAGAGGCGTGTTCATGGTGCTTGAACGATCGCCCATCTCAGCTACGCCGATGGAGGTGGAGTCCGCAGAAGAGGCGACACCTGCGAAGGCGACGCCTGTCGAGGCCTCACCTGCAGGGGCGACGCCAAAGGAAGATGCGCGCTTAGAAAAAACACCAGGGGGGCATCGCCCATGGGAGAAGTTGACAAGGTGACGCCTATAGGAGAAGATCGCAGAAACAAGTCTCGTGCAGAAAGCGTGCGAGATAGGCGACCCCAACTAGTAGTCAACGTGGTGGAGAGGCGGGTTGGTGGCAAGATATTCAAGCTAGGGCGTTTGTTGAGCCAGGAAGAGCAAGACGAAGTGGCAGCGGTGATCTTGCGCCACTTAGATGCATTCGGATGGACCGCCTCAGACATGCCAGGCATCGACCCAGATTTCTTGTACCACCCTGTGTGACAAAGGAGGAGGAAGTTCAACGAAGAGAGACGCTTCGTCGTAAAGTTAGAAACACAGAAATTGCTAAGTGATGTGCACATCAGGGAGATACAATACCCTGACTGGCTGGCCAACGTCGTGTTGGTGAAAAAGGCGAATGGAAAGTGGAGAATGTGCGTTGACTTCACGGACTTAAACAAGGCGTGCCCTAAAGATTCGCACCCCTTACCTAGAATCGACACATTGGTAGATAGCGCCTAGGGTGCAAGATGATGAGCTTCTTAGACGCGTTTTCGGGGCACAATCAGATAAAAATGCATCCAAGGGATGAGAGCAAAATGGCGTTCATGACGGAGGCGTGCAGTTACTGTTACAAGGTGATGCCGTTTTGGCTGAAGAACGCAGGTGCCACTTACCAGAGACTAATGGACAAGGTCCTTGCACCCATGCTGGGAAGGAAAGTGCAAGCCTACGTAGAAGACATGGTGGTGACTTCTCAGGAAAGAGGGCGACACCCCCATGACCTGGAGGAGCTGTTCGCCACAATAGCCAAGTACCGCCTCAAGTTAAACCCGGAGAAATGCGTTTTTGGCGTCGAGGCGGGAAAATTCTTGGGATTTATGCTCACTGAGAGGGGGATAGAGGCGAACCCTGATATGTGCGCAACTATCATTGCCATGAGAAGTCCAACCTCAGTGAAAGAAGTGCAGTAGCTGACTGGGCGGATGGCAGCTTTGTCGAGGTTCGTGTCTGCTGGAGGTGAGAAGGGCCACCCCTACTTTCAGTGCCTCAAGAGGAGTAGCCGTTTTGCATGGACAGATGAGTGCGAAGCAGCATTCCTCAAGTTAAAGGAGTACTTGGCGACGCCGCCGGTGCTTTGCAAACCACAGGCAGGCGTCCCCCTTCGTTTGTACTTCGCTGTGACTGAGTGGGCTATCAGCTCTGTGCTTGTCCAAGAGCAGGATCAGGCGCAGAGGCCCATCTACTTTGTCAGCAAGGCTTTGCAAGGCTCGGAGTCGAGGTACCAGTCGTTGGAGAAGGCGGCATTGGCAGTGGTGTTCTCGGCCAGGAGGCTCCGCCACTATTTTCACAGTTTTACAGTGGTGGTGATGACGAACCTCCCCATTCAGAAAGTACTTCAGAAGCCAGATGTAGCTGGAAGGATGGTTCGTTGGGCAGTGGAGCTGTCAGAGTTTGATATCCAGTACGAACTCAGGGGGTCCATCAAAGGGCAAGTCTACGCAGATTTCGTTGCAGAGCTCTCGCCAGGAGGTGCCCCCCAAGAGGGGGAGTTAAGATCACAATGGATGCTCTCAGTTGATGGGTCCTCCAATCAACAGGGGAGTGGCGCGGGAATAGTCTTAGAGGGACCCAACGAGGTGTTGATCGAGCAAGCTCTACGCTTCGCCTTCAAGGCAAGCAATAACCAAGCTGAGTATGAGGCACTGATTGCTGGAATGCTCTTGGCCAAGGAGATGGGTGCGCAATGTCTCTTGGCGAAGAGTGATTCCCAGTTGGTCACAGGGCAAGTAACAGGGGAGTACCAAGCAAAGGATCCACAGATGGCTGCGTACCTGAGGTAAGTCGAAGTGTTGAAGGGAGCCTTCGCCGCTTTTGAGCTGGTGCATATCCCAAGGGAGCAAAATGCCAGAGCTGACCTGCTCGCCAAGCTGGCCAGCTCAGGCAAGGGGGGAAGGCAGAGGACAGTCATCCAGGAGACGCTCAAAACGCCGCGAAAGTTCGTGGCAGATAATAGGGTGGATGTTCTTCACATCAGTGGGGCGAGAGGAAAGCCAAGGAGCCATCACTCTCTGACTCAAGATACGACGAGGACACCCTGCATCAGCGCCTATGCAGCCTCGCCCGAGGAAGAGAAATGTGTGCAGGTGTGTGCCTTGGAAGAAGGGGATACGTGGATGACACCTTATAGACGATACATTGCAGATGGGATTCTCCCAGCAGAGCCTGGAGAGGGAAAGAGGATAAAGAAAAACTCTGCAAAGTACACTCTCATTGATGGGGTGCTATTTAGGCATGGGTTCACGCACCCAATCCTGACATGTGTGAGTGGCGACGAGTGTACGAGGATCATGTTAGAACTCCACGAGAGCATTTGTGGAAGCCACGTAGGGGGAAGATCACTAGCTTCCAAGGTGATTCGCGCGGGGTTTTATTAGCCATCAGTAAGGGAAGACTGTGTGAGATACGCCCAGCGATGCAAGCAGTGTCAGATGCACGCTGACTGGCACAAGGCGCCTCCAGAAGAGCTGAGGTCGATTTATGGCCCGCGGCTTTTCCACACATGGGGGATCGACATTCTGGGGCCTTTCCCTCTGGCGATAAGGCAGATGAAGTATTTGATAGTCGCCATCGAGTACTTCATGAAGTGGATAGAGGCAGAACCAGTGGCACAGATCACTGTGCACAAGGTACAACACTTTGTTTGGAAGAACATTGTGTGTCGTTTCGGGGTGCCGAGGTGTCTCATATCAGAAAATGGCACTCAGTTTGAGAGCCAACTGTTGGGAAAGCTGTGTGCGGAGGTAGGAATCAAGCAGGTGTTTGCATTAGTCGAACACCCCCAGACGAATGGGTAGGTAGAATCAACAAATAGAGTTTTGCTGAGGGAATTGAAGCGAAGACTTGAGAAAGCTAAAGGGGCGTGGGCAGAGGAAGTACCAAGGATCGTGTGGGCTTACCACACCACGCCTCAATCTTCCACCATGGAGACGTCGTTCAGTTTGGTATATGGGTCAGACGCCATGATCCCGGTGGAGATTCACGAGAGCTCACCCCGCTTTCTAAGCTTTGTGACAGAGGAGTCCAACGAGGAAAGAAGGGTAAATCTAGATCTATTGGACAAGGCCAGAGAGGAAGCGAGGATAAAGACTGAAGCTGTGAAGAGGAGAGTGGAGCATCAATATAGATCTAAGGTGAAGCCGCGGCAGTTCCGAGTAGCTGACTTGGTCATGCAGAAGGCTCATCCTTATGAGTTGGAGAACAAGTTGTCTCCCAAATGGATCGGACCCTTCAGAGTAACCGAAGCCAAAGGAAATGGTTCGTACAAGTTAGAGACTCTAGAAGGGGGCCCCATCCCACGCAGCTGGAATGCCGCCAATTTAAAATTTTATTTCAGTTGAAAATTATGAAGCACACAGTTGTAAAGGGGACACTCTTTTTCCCTCTCGGGGGTTTTTTAATGAG
>Ga0123342_1001149_pt1 | contig 44217 bp, 18 predicted proteins | sample Turbeawhitnodule_FD_89960 | JGI IMG/M metagenome (GOLD analysis project Ga0123342, IMG submission 89960) | Root nodule microbial communities of legume samples collected from Mexico - Turtle bean Mexico white nodule | ecosystem: Host-associated > Plants > Roots > Nodule | place: Mexico: Nepantla...
GGAACCGATACCACCTCCTGTCAACGAACCTGTCCAGTTACAGGTGGCGCCTCAACCAGAGGGGATCTTGGAAGAACGAGTCGTGCAAAAAGGGAAATATCGGCCAAAAACAGAGATTTTGGTCAAATGGGTTGGTCAATCAAGGGAAGATGCGACATGGGAAGATAAATGGTGTTTTTTTCGTACTTACCCTCAGTTTCACCTTGAGGACAAGGTGATTTCAAGTTTGGTGAATTGTTACGATGTTAACTAATGAGTGGTGGATTTCTTTCTTTGAAATAGTCTTAGAATTAGTTGTGCTGAAGTAAAGGAGATAATGGGATGCCCACGTTTCCATTTACAGTTATTAGGCCACGTTTTTCATTTACAGTTATTAGAAGTAGTTTACGTTTTCCCTTTAAATTGTAATGTTTGCTTTCAGAAAGATATATGAGAAAATTGCCTCAACCTCTCTTGTTTCTTCTCCTTCATCTTTTTCTTTCTTAATTTCCTTTGGCCAGTGGTTCAGCCGTAGACCACCTACCATACTACTCACTGTGAATCCACACAGTCATGCTTAAAATCATCTCAATATCTCATCATCTCATCACCTCATATGACAGGGTCATAATTTTAATAATCTACTCATTAAATTAACAATTCTTACTCGTAGCTTTCTATGTCAATCATCATTTAAGATCAAACAATCAATTCTCATCACATCATGTAATGTTATGAGATCTAACATGAAATCTTATTATTTCAGTCTTATTTCAGTGCTTGTTCAGTTGGAGGGGAAGTACATATGAAAAAAAAAAAAACTCACTTTAATGCACCTTAAGATATTTAAAGTATATACTTGTTCACTCATTCCAATGTGTCTAATTCACTTATGTTGACTTGCAATGCAATAAACAATATGAAAATTATGAGTGCGATTCTATGTTATGCAGTGAATGTCAATGATTGTGCGAGTTAAAATTGATAGACGTTTGGATAAGGTAATACCTCAATAGAAACAAAAAACACTTGTATATATGAATTATTAAAATGACATTTAATTTTTTCATATATTTGTAGAACCTTTTGTATAATGTTATATGTATTAATTTATTGTATGTAAATTACATGCATTACTGTTAAGGATATTTGATATTTTATGTAGGATTAGAGTATATATATAAAAATATATTTTTTTAAATGTATTTATAACGACGTTTCCAATGGGGAATCATCTTTAAAAGTCATTCAAAACCATTTATAACGACAAATCCAGGAGAAAACCATCGTTAATAACAACAGTTTTTTACATGTGTCGTTAATATGGTTTTATTTATTGGACGAAAGAATTCAGGTTGAAATGGTCATGATCATCAAATCTCAAACTTAGGGAGATAGTTAACTATCATCAAACTATAAGATCTATAACAATCTTATTTTGTGTTCATTTTTATATATGATATAATGTGCACAAAATTGATTTTGAAAGAAGTAGAAATAAATTTATTTAGCTTCAGCATCGTTACCTATTTCAAAATTAAAAGTGTTTTTAATTTGGTAGCCAAACATCTTATAATTCAAGGCAAATTAAGCAGAGTTCTTGCAAATTCAGTTTTTTTGTCTTTCACGTTTTTAACTACGAATTTACTGATAAACAGACACACTAAGTCTACTTATTTAGAAAATTAACATGGTGAACAATTTGATTATTAACTTTAGCCACAACAATAATAAAAAGTGAAAAGTGCACATAATAATTGCTTGTATTTATAATTACCATTATATAATCTTTGTCGTGTACCGCAATTAAAAAATAGGGTTATGTTACTAAACGCAGAAATTTAAAAAAGTAAAAATGTGTGTATAATATATATATATATATATATATATATATATATATATGCATATGATCATGAAACATGATTATAATATGGAATGATATATGGTAAGAACATACTCATGCAAATGCTATGTACATACATTCATATGTGGTACCATTAATGGGTATTTGGTTTTTAGTTTTTGAAACTTTTTAATAAATTGAATGAAAGTCGTCTATAAAAACACACTTTTTTATTTTTTATTTATTTAGTAGAAGTCATGCCATTATATAAAACTTCTATAAAAGTAAAAAAAAAAAAAATCGTATTCCCAACTTTAATAAATAAATACTTTATTTAATTTAAATAGAAATAATGTTTGGATGTAAGAATTTTTTATTTTAAAGTCATTTTCATAAAAAAAAAAAGGTATCCATTTGAAAAAATCTCAACAAAAATTGCAGAATGAGTTAGTGCGAAAATGGTAATGAGCCATGCTGTGTGTAATTATTAAAATGGTAAAATCATGAATTTTGGAGTGAAGTGGATTTGATATGCTCAGAATTTCAGTCTTGATTTGACTACATAGATAAGAGTAATAATGATACCTATACACATCAATTTTCTCATTATTTTCTCCTTTTATCAATTTCTTTTTTCAACAATTAATTAGCTATGTTGTAATTTTGTTATCTCATTTCTCATGTAGTTTTTAATTTTAATTTTCAATATTTTTTAAAAATGTTGTAATTTGAAAGATGCTGGGGGAGATTCTATTGTCCCCACAAATCTGTGGTTGCATTTTTTTAACAATTTATTGTTATTTCTTTTTCTATTTTTAGTAATTCTAATTTGAAACAATTCACTTTTAAATTTTCAACATATCATGATTTTTGAAGAAATATTTAAAGAAATATTAGGAGAAAAAGAGTGCATGCACATTACACTCAAATTGTAATAACTTAAACAAAGTGATGAGAAGATGTTTACTTATCAAGTGTTTCTTATATATTGGAGAAATAGTGTTCAATAATATGATACTCCTTAATAATGAAAAAAATAGTAATGGGATAATGATTACAAAATAAAAGAAATTAGAAATTGAACATATCATAAATATGAGAAGTTATTCATTTTTTAATTAATTAAAATTAAAAAAAAATATAGTTATCGACAAATACTTTAAACAGCAACCTTTTATTGGTGTGCATTTTAATTGCGTTTTTTTTAAGTTGTGTGTTGTTTGGTTTAGATTTTTAAAATTTAGCATTATTAGATTAGACATATTAATAAGGAGTTGAAGAAAAATAAAATCCATATTAGTATGACAAATGAAGATTTATTTCTTTATTGAGAAATTCATTTAAATTGGTATTCATAATTAACTTTATGCAAAGAAAAGATATAAATGGTTAAAATGGGTGAAGAAGAGAATTTAGAAGAATAGTTAAGAATTTGAGATGAGTTGTGTAGAGAGAAAGAATAGTGACAGAAAAAAGTGGGAGACTTAAAATAGAAATAGAAAGCATAAATGGATAGAAAGTTAGTCATAAAACATTCCTTGTAAAACCTCACTCATAACATTGATTTTTGTTGAAACCGACCCACACTTACTTCACAAACAAGTCAAACACAATCATAACATTGTAAAACCTCTCTTTTCGATATCTTCTTGGGCAAAATTATCCATTCTTTACAACAATTTAAGAGTTTAAAAACACTCTTTCCAACATTATATCCCCAACTAGCACTTTTTTTTTTCCCAATGAGTCTCTAAATTTTGAAAATTGTCACCAACAAAAAAATAGTGATAGTTGAAGAAATAAATAAAAAATGTTAGTTTTCTTTCGTTTTTATTTTCTCAACTAACATTTTCTTTGCCACGTAAAAATTATTCCCAAATTTTGAAAATCGTAACCATAAAAAATAGAATACTAGTTAGAGAAATAAAATAAAAAAATGCTAGTTTCCTTTCGCTTTATTTTTCCAACTAACATTTTTTTGAAGAAATAAATAAAAAATGTTCGCTTTTATTTCTCCAACTAGTATTCTTTTGCCACATTAAGAATTATTTCCAAATTTTAAAAATCGTCACCATGAAAAAAAAGTGCTAGTTGGATAAATAAATAAATAAATGTTAACTTTTTTTTGTTTTTATTTTCTCAACTAGCACGTTTTGTTGTCAAAGTAAGAATTGTCCCAAATTTTGAAAAAATTGTCAAAAAAAAAAAGTGATAGTTGGATAAATAAATTTCTTTTATTTTTCCACCTAGCACTTTTTTTTCCAGTGAGAATTGTCCCCAAATAAAAAAAAGAATGCTAGTTTCCTTTAGCTTTATTTTCCCAACTGACATTTTTTTTCCAAGATGAGAATTCTCCTCGAATTTTGAAAATCGTCACCAATGAAAAAAAGTGCTAATTGAAGAAATAAATAAAAAATGTTAGTTTCCTTTCGCTTTTATTTCTCCAACCAGCATTTTTTTTTTTGCCTCATCAAGAATTATCCCCAAATTTTGAAAATCGTCACTATAAAAAAAGAGTGCTAGTTCGATAAATATATTTTTTATGAAAAAAAGAGTGCTAGTTCGATAAATAAAATAAAAAAATGTTAGTTTCTTTTTGCTTTTATTTTCCCAACTTACACGTTTTGTTGTCACAGTAAGAATTGTTCCCAAATTTTGAAAAAATCGTCATCAAGAAAAAAGAGTGATAGTTGGATAAATAAAAGAAAAGAATACCAGTTTCTTTTTCCTTTTATTTTTTCAACTAGCACCTTTTTTTACCACAGTGAGAATTGTCCACAAATTTTGAAAATCATCACCAATAAAAAAAAAGTTAGTTAAAAAAATAAAAAAGAAAAAAAATGCTAGTTTCATTTCGCTTTAATTTCCCCAACTGGCATTTTTTTTTCTATGTAAGATTTGTTCCTAAATTTTGAAAATCATCACAAGAAAAATAAAATAAAAATAATAGTTGAGAATATAAAATGAAAAGAATGCTAGTTTTTTTTTTTACACTTTTTTTGTCACGGTAAAAATTGTTCCCAAATTTTGAAAATCGTCACAAAAAAAAAGTGCTAATTAGATAAATAAAAAGAAAAAATTACTAGTTTCGCTTTTATTTCCCAACTAACAATTTTTTTTTTCCAGTGAGAATATTCCCCAAATTTTAAAAATGGTCACCAAGAAAAAAAAGTGTTAGTTGAAGAAATAAAAAGAAAAGAATGCTAGTTTTCTTTGACTTTTATTTCCCCAACTACCAAATTTTTTTTTTGCCACCATAAGAATTCTCTCTAAATTTTATAAATCATCACCAAGGCAAAAAAAGAGTAATAGTTGGAAATATAATGTTGGAAATAGTGCATTTTAAACCTACAATTTTTTTACTAAAATAAAGGTTGTTTAAAAGTAAAATATTACTTTTAAAAATAAATAACACGATAGATCCAACCTATTACTATATATTTTTAATATATATTTTAATATTATATTAAAAGTAAATTTAAATATAATTTATTATAATAAAACTTAATAAATATCTTTATCTTTAATCTATATAAGATTTTAGTCATATTAAAAACAAAAATATTGTCTATACCGACTAGTCTCTTTAAATTAATTAAAATTTCAAGTAAATCGTTTATGTGGTGTCAAACCTTAATATCTGACCAAAATAGTTTTATTAGAATATAACAGTTTATAAAGAAAAGTATAGTTTTATTGACTAACACAGTTTTAATAAAACCACTTAATTTTGATAGGTAAAGATAATAATAAATGTTACTAATTTAATTGTCATATAAGTGTGATAAACAAATTATTTAAGAGCATGCAATCACCATATTTATTTTTCTAACTTCACTCGTAGGGAAGTTCTTTCATAGAAAACTTCTTTCACAGAAGACGTGACTATATTAATAAGACAATAACATTAATAAAAACAATATTATAATTTAATAAAAAACTATAAATAACAAAATTCTTGAAGTTCATAAACTAGTCTAAATATAAATAAATATTAAAACTAAAATGCTAGTGAAAGATAATTTTGTTGATTAAGTAGGATGTAGTTCAGCAAGGAGTTTGTTGATACAGTGAGAAAGGAACAGAAACAGTAATAGTTAAAAGCATGAAGTAAGGATTAATGGCACAAAACCATGTGTCATGAAATGCAGACATTGTAGAGTGAGTATATCTGAGTAAAGTAGTTGATATAAATTAGTGGATATAATAATAAATATCTCAACCATGGTTCTCCTTGTTAGACAAAAGACCAGTTCATGAACACAAAGGCAAGGCAGTGATTGGAATCATGATCATCCAGAACTTTGCATACTATGGCCTGTTCATAGGACACTGGTCGATTCATACTTGATACACATATTCCTGCTGGAAGATATGCAAACCCCTGAAATGAAAAGGACAGCATAAAGGATAAGCACATATTACAGTTTCACAATAAAAAAGGCACTAGTTATGGATAGTTACAAGACTTGAAAGGAATATGCAAACAAGTTTCTGGAAGTAAAACTAAGATAAGTACATGATATGTGCTATAGTTTACTAGGGAATTACATTACCTGTTCCATTATCTTGGAGAACTCAATGCACAGAACCTTCCTGCCAGATTCATCAAGAACTTTATCCAGCATTATGTCTTGAAGAGCAACAAGAGTGGTTTCAAGCATATCAAGTCCAGCTTGGTTTGCAAAGGTGAACACCGGAGATGCCTGCATGATTTTGGCAGTCAACAAGATTACTTAATGGAGTTTATTGGGTTCAGGACAAGTACTTGCTGAAGAAAAATGTTAGTGAGGCAGATTTGGCTAATATAGAGGCAGAGAGTGATTACATTAGTTTTTACAGAACAGCATAATACTGCATCTGAATGGTGCCAAAGTTGCTTCAAGATTGCATCACCAGATGTGGACTCAACTCTAAAAAGATCTGAACAGGTGTGCAGCCTGAAAGAAACAGTCTTTATTACATCACACCAGACAGAGGAAATAAGAATGTAAAATTTCTCTTTCATTCAGTCAAATGAGTTTAATTTGTCTCAAAATAAGCCTTTTTCAGACAATAACAGAACACAGCTCAACCACAAACCACAAGTTAACTAAAAATTCATAAATCGTCACATTTTTAGGTACTTTCACAGACCTTGAAGACTAATGAAGACAAGAAACTCAAATGGTTTTGGAAGCTACATTCAGCCTAGCAAAAATAGACTTGAGAGACAAGATAAAATAGAAGACAGACCTGTAGCTTCTGCAGATCCATCTTGCCAAGGTAAGAGCCTCTGGTGGACTAGTAAGTGACTTTGACCCTAACTCAGTAGTACTGAGCCGAGAGGGTGCAATTGCCATGGCAACCCTCTGAACTGATCTTACAACATTGCGCACATATTGGCGAGCCATAACAGCCACGTTGTCCCGCAAATGGTTCTCAAAAGTAAACTGGAATGCAATTGTGAGGACTGACCTAAGGTTGTAGTTACTCAAATCACTTTCACCAGCAGGACGGGCATTACCAGATCCTATGTCTAGAGCTGATGCCAAATCCAATGTCCTAGTTGAAGCTGGACCATCCTGAAATGCAAAATATTCAGAAACACATGTTCATATGCAGCAGGATAGTAGCATGTGCTAGAAAGGCTCGTATGCTACTTGCCAAGTCCCTTCAAAAAGCTATTTAAGAAAATAACTTCATGACCATGTCAGTTGAAAAACGAATGCACCATACCGTTTTAGGATCCAATGGTATGATGCAGAAACCAGAAGGCAGTAACAAAGCATCATCTGCAAAAGATTCATCGATAGGTGCAAACACAAGCTGTGCGCATGCTCCAATTGCATTTTCATCAACTCCACTGCACAGCTGTCACACCGAATTGCATAATAAGTAAAAGGCGTTCACAGAAACAGTGGCAAACTCCTGCTTAAGTAAGATAAAAAAATCAACATCTCACAAACACAAAAATGGTTTTACCTGCAATAGATACATATCACATGCTAAAGCTACATCATCAGGGGGGAATGCATTACCCTCAATACGAACTACCTCCAAAAACTGCATTATTGTAGTGGGTGGAAAATGAGAATATAAATGGGAAATATAGAATGATGGTCATCAATCATAGATTTAAGAAAGATCAATACCTCCTCATGCTCAATAGTATGAGCAAGCGGTAAAATGACCTGGCTGCTTGGGAAACCACTAGGTCTTGCACAGGGAACTGCATAAGGACTAGCTTTGAGACATGCAGCAGAGTATGCATCAACCCCATAATCAGCCCACTCCGAACGATGTTCCCTCAAAAATCGAACAAGCAAAGCAGGAGGAACATTCTGCAAACCATCAATTTAAATTTAGTATAAAGGAGATAAATAGATTCTGCTATGTTGGGAGATGGGGGCACAAGGACGAAGAGTTCTTGGAATTGATACCAGATTTAATTTACACAAAAATGATAATTTCGCATGATTTGATCAGAGATGTACCTGCAGGAGCATTGAAGCCTTGGCGCACAGAACCCCACCACCCAATGTTGGAAGCATTGATGTATTGTAATGGGAACCATAAAACTTGTTTGGAGATGAGTTTATGGCTATGGTCACATCTTCCACCCCATCATTACCAATCAGCGACCAACCATCATCCACAAACCCATTGACAGCATCATTGAATCCTCTAAATCAAATTATAAACAAATAAAAATAATTGCTCAATAAGGATTGATGAAGACAGAGTCATTAAACAAACACCCAACAACACAATGACCTTAGACTCCAAATACAAAGTGCCTTACTTGCAAAGTCTTTGACTAAATGTTCTTAAGACAGCAGGTTGACGACCCCCACCACAATGAACTTCTCCACTTGATTCTTGTGCAATTTGTCTTACATGTCGCAAGGCCTGTACAATAAATTTACAAATTTTAATTCATAAAATTTGACACGGTCATACATATAAATAATTGTTACTTATAAGGAATCTCACAGAAGTAGTCAATTTCTGAGCCAAGAATTTTGAAGATTCATAGAGGGGCCTTAATACTTCAGGAACACTCCAAACCTACATCAACAATGAAGTTAATATACTCGAAAGATGGAGTTCAAAGATATGGAAATTTCGAAACTGATTCCAATTGCATCGTTGTACACTTACATCCAGATCCATGTGATCAACAATGTGAATAATAGATCCACCACCCTCACAGGATCTAATTAGATAGCCACTAGGAAGGACTTCAGCTCTTACAAAGTTTAAGGCAGGAGGCCCTGTTGGGCCACCAGTTGAAGAAGTCAAAGACCTCTCACAAATCTGCAAGGTGAACAACAAAATAGACAGTTTTGTCAAGACTAGTTCTCCTTATAAAAGAAGCCACGTCCTAAATCAAGAAAAACACAACAATCAAGATTCTTCTCAGTACCACAAGACTTCCATCTTCCAAAGTTGTAGTGTATCTAAGAGTCCAGAAGTCTCTTGCAGCTGCCAAGGTTGTCGGTGCATATGTCTGATAAAAATCAAATTCAAAATATGAACATAACAAAAGAGGAAGTGAATCAAAAGTAAATTAAAATGCAATTCCACTTTCTTTTGCATAAAAATAACCACCAGACCTGCATGTACATGAGCTCTATTGTGCCCCCATTCCCTGTGGGAACTACGCTTAATACATTGAGGCATCGACAGTCACGATACCATGATGGACGATCTTTGAGAATCTCCGCAACCTGAGAGGATTTGGAAAGCAAATAGGTCAATGAAGCAATGTTTCTTTGTTCAGCAAAGAAAATAAATCTTCAGTAGCCAAGCATTATCATTAAAGCTAAATACCTTAGTGGGCTCTAGGCTCACAAGGCCACAGGCTCTTGCTGCTACCCCACTACAGTTGGGGGAAACAGCAACGATTCCAATAGAATCCGGACCAGGCTACATAAGAAGGAATGAAAGACCAAATATAAGTATAGAATTTATGCAAGCTATGACCATGAAAGTTATTGATTGAGTAGGTCATACCTTCATCCCAATCATTTGAACCCAGTTGATAGCAGTTCCAGTAGCTTTGGAAAGGAACGCTGCCAGGGTCTCTTGAGCAATTGCAAAAAGACTGGCAGAATACAGAATTAGGAACGCATGAAATAGGTGAATGAATATAAATTGAACAAATATATAAGTACTTACCCAGCTGGGTTGTTGGCATCCCACTGGGGATGCTGAGTTTTTGGGTTTTGCTGTTGGTTCTGACCACTCACTACCACAGACTCACAGCTATTGTCAGTAGTAGTAGCAGATGCCTATTAAGAATCCACGAAATGAGATTCTTCAAACAACACTTGTTATACATAGAATGGTACTCCAATGAACATTCAGAATTATAATTTAGAAGAGCAATCACCCAAAGAAAGTTACTAACAGTGTGTATTTGTTGTTTCATGTATCCATTATCATAAACCAACTGTGAGACCTGCTTCTGCAGACGGTCATTTTCTTCCATTAATAACTTGTTCATTGCGGACAGCTTTCTATTCACTGTCTGAAGACGAGAGGCCTCCTTCCGCTGCTTCTCGCGACATCTAAAGAAGAACATTGAAAAATGTAAGCAGGTAAAGTAGGCCATTTTTACCATACAACCACAACATTGTATGATGGTCATTCATCATTTCATTCTTTTGAAGTTTCCTAATATATACTTGGACAAGTCCCTTAATAGGCTATCATGTCCTCAAATCAAAGACATGTGAAATGAGAATAAGAATAACGAGAAGTGCATACTAAATTAGGATACCTACCATCGGACCTAAACATTTTGTTTGACTTGGTCAAAGCAGATAACAAGTTGGAAACATGATAGATACACACATATGTATTTAGAGTGTACAGAAAGACATAAACTTCTTTCTGTCATGAAAAATATTACCTAAATGAAAACAAACGGGAAAATGAAACAAAAAGAAAGTTAATGGTGAAAAGTAATTCACAGAGAGAAAAGTCATAAGAATCAGCTGTCACTTTCCTTCATCTTATCCATGACCAATCCCAAAACTAAAGCCAAATGATCATATGAACATTTCTGTTAAAGCCTCCTCTAAAGAAACAGCATGAGATGGTCTAAAAGAAAAATAATAGAGGTCAGGGGAGAGCAGTTCAGAAATATTCACCCACAAAAATGAACAACTAGACGTCGTTATCTCCCATTAATCACCTCAAAAGAAGAAACCCCTTTTATGAAGAAAAGAATTAAAAAGATCGATCTTAACAACTGTGATATCTACAAGGAAAATGACAAAAATGGAGTAACTTTCCCAGTAGATCTTCCTTTTAAAAGGGATGTTTAACGCTTTTCTCTCTAGCAAGCATGAATCTTTCTGTAAAATCGAACCCATGTAGCACATTTCGAAATACAAAAAATGCAAATAACGAAACCCCTCTTATGGCATCCAAGTTTGAAAAAAGGGCAAAAAAAATAAACTCAATGAATAGCAAATATACTAAAAAGAAGCTCAAAATCCACATTTGAGCATTCCCAACAAAAGAAAAACAAAACAAACAAAAAAAAACAAAGGGAAGAAGGGAGAATGCCAACCAGAAAAAAACAAACATAAAAACACTAACAATGACTGTTCATTTCTCTTATCTACCTGCGATTCTGGAACCACACTTTGATCTGCTTCTGTTCAATGTTGGAAAGGATGGGGCACTCCCTAATGAGTTGTTGCCTTCTGGAAGAACTAGGCTTGGGGCACTCAGCATACACCCTCTCCAAAGCCTCCACCTGTTCAGGTGTGTACCTCACATACTTGCCACAATCCATGAGCCTGTTCAAAACTGAATCTCTCTGCATACAAAGTGCCATAACAACAAAGCCAAAACGTTAAGCGATTCAAAAAGAGACTTTTTTTGAGTCCTCTTCTTCCTTGCCCTCTTCACCCAGAGAGCCTCCACACTCCTTCATCAGATGATGCTCCCTGAACTCCCCTCAAAATCCAAACTTTGAAGCCGGTTAGAAGAGTTAAAGAAGAGAGAAGTAATGGGTTGTGTGTGAGAGAGAGTGAGCTTTATCTTGGTGCACACACCAATCTCGAGACGGAAAGAGATGGAACGAAAGAGCTTTTTTTGTGTGGAACAGTGAATGCAAACACGAAAAAACAAACAGGCACTACAAAAATGAAAGGGCTGGTTGGAACAGTGGTGGCTCCTTAAATTCACTTGGATTTTCTGCAAAACCGCTTTCTCTTTCTCTCTTTGATACTGTGTGATGCCAAAACCAAAAGCAACAAATTATATGAAAGAGAGAGAGAATGGCAAATGAAAGGACATGGAGCTTATTTTTAGGCCCTGCCAACAAAAGCAGAGCAGAATGCAAAACAGATTTTTTTGTTTTTTATATTTCAACTAATGATGACATCTTTTAATTCTAATTTTTCATTTTTTATACAATTTACTTTCCTTTCATTTATTTCATTTATTTTGAAAAAAATAAAAAAAAATTAAATATGTTTAGTTTCATATTTTAAGTATAGATTAAGATGGGAATATATCTTATCTTTATTTATTATTAATGTGAATATTATAATATAATTTATATGTAAGAAATGAGTTTTTAAGTGTGAATTAGTATGTAAGTATATTTTATATTTATTCATTCCAACTTCGTGTTATAGTATAAAAAAACATATTTAATTTATAAAGAATTACTTCTTTTCATTTGGTTATTATCAATTATTTATCTAATTATTTTTTTGGATTTGTGTTCAAATTCATTGACATTTTATGCAAAAAAATTTCATAAACTACTTAATGCATTTTCATTAAAAGATAGTACAATTTTAACCCTTGTATACATTATGATCTCAAAATTCAGTGCCAAAATAAACCAAACACATTTTAAATTAATAAAAAAAACGAACTGAATAGAAGCTGGGGAATTAATTAACAAATTAATGTAAAAAAGGTTAATTAATTAACAATCTATTTCCTGAATAAACCAGACAAAGATATTGGCGAAGTACATTTTGTCCTTGGCTCAATTAAAGCTACACTTGGTACAATATATTCACTAATTTAGAATGTTAATTTAGAAATCAACATAGTAAAATTTTTATAAATGAGAAAAAAAATAGTTAAAAAAGGAAAGACTTTTACAAAAAGTAAATGCCAAATTTTGAGATAAATATTAGCTAATTAACCAAATTGATAATAATTCTTACCTATGAGAAAATGGAAAAAATGGTTTAATTTGGATAGTGTGATTTGATGAGAAAAAAGGTTAGAAAGTGAATGGTGATGTATGATGAGTGGAGAAGGCATGTTATGTGAAATGTGATGTGATGCATGTATGATGGATGTGCATGATGATGATGATGAGAGATATGGGGATGTGCATTGAAAGCAGGTTTTGAAAACTTTGACTTGAAAACAACATTTGAGGGTTAAGAGAATAATGTAAATGCAATGAAGGTACATTCACAGGCCAACAACAACAACATCTATTATTAAAAATTCTTTCTACCTACCAAAACTTATTAGCCCTTAAGTTTCTTGGAAACTGGATTTCTTAATTAACATTTATATTCAAAATTTTATTTATTCTATAGAAAATTATTGTTCAGGTATAAACAATAAATAAATAAATGTATTTGTGTAAATATCATTTATTCAAATAAATTGTACATTTTGGTATCAATAAATTGGTACAAAATAACAAAGAGTAGCATGAGAAGTCCCACATCGGTTTTGTTAAGGAAGTGTGTGTAGTTGGAGAGTGCACCCCTTAACATTATTACTCATTTATTGTATTTTTATGTTATGCATTTAATTTTCAAGTACACTTTCCTCCTTGTGTAAGATTTTCTTAGAAACTCATTTTTGTTTTTTATTTAGCTTTTTAATTATTTATTCTATTCATTATTCTTTTATCTTAAACAATAACAAATGCTAAAAATTAATTAGATCTTTATTACAGGAGGATCATTAATTTAATATTTGGGTTTTGTACGATATCTCTCTTGAAGTCCACTATTACGTCATCAAATAATTTAAAACCTTCGATTTTAAATAAGATTTTAGATAATAAGAATTAAAAAAAAATTAAAAACATATTTTTCTATCAACAAACAAACAAGACATTAATTAAAATATGTGTCTTATAAGATACATTACATTAAAATAAATCTTGTAGAAAAATATTAAAAAGAAATTTATGTATATTTCAAAGTTAATTCAAAAGTGTAAAGGATGGAAATAAATATTGAATTATTTTTCTAATAGTTTGGAAGGTAAAATAATATTATGTCATGATACTGGGATGTTGAGGAGTATTAATGCATGACCTTGAGTAATATATTAATTTGATTTAAAGGTTTCTGACTTAGTTCTAAACCTAAGAAGTCACAATGTTCTAAAAAAATATAATATTTGATTATTAAACTATAGAATTTGAATGTGATCAAATAAATACACTTAAAATATATTAAATATATGTCAGCAACAAAAAAAATGTTGATATAATTAGATACAAAATATATTGTGATTTTCAAATTTTGTTATATATTTAGTTATATATAATATAATGTAATTTTCTGGTTACAATTGAATTTATTTTTCTTAAACATTGTAAAAGTAATTTGTGGGTTACATATTAAGTACACAATTGTCACTCTCTCTTTCACTTTTAGAATATGAGTATCAAAATATAATATTTTAAGATATTGTTTTTATGTTTGTTTCATACACACTGATAACAAAGGTTAATCTTAAAGTGGGAACACTTAGAGTTTTCACATTTATTGAAATTTTTCTATGTTTTAAAAGTTTGTAAATGGATACATATCCATATGCATATCCTTTATTTATTTTATATAATATATGTGTAAAATAAATTATGTACTTTGTGTTGTATTATTAATACTATCGTTTTTATCAATTGGTCTAAGAGATACGAATCTTTTCGTGTTTAAATTTTTATTTTATTTTTTTAATGAAAATAGATTACATTTTTTTAAGATGTTCCTGGTGCAATAGATTGTGTTTACCCAATTCACTGAATGGTTTAATGGATTGACATTATTTTGAAATGTTATAAAATGCAAAGTTTCATTGATTTCTAAGTTTTTATTCAAAACGTAGAGTTTCAATATGCAAATTCTTTAAAAAAACGTAGTTACTTTTCAATATCTTACATGCTTGTGGTGCTTTAATGTTTTATATGATTTTTTTGTTGATATATATATATATATATATATATATATATATATAAATAAAATATAATTGTTATATATATATATATATATATATATATATATTTGATATAAAGTTTGCATCATATATGTATATTATAATATAATTAAAAAATGGAAAATTTATTTATTTTTTGAAGAAATTTAAAATCATATTTCTTTCTCCCGTAGACTTCTTTTTCCAGATGAAATCTTTGTACATTTCTATAACAACAAACAATATATGAATTCTTTTTTTTTTTCAATTTGTGGCTGTTTTTTAGTTAAAGTAAGTCAAATTTGTTTGAGGTAAAATTTTATTTACCTCAAATTTGTCTAACTAATGCTTGGGAAAAAGAATATCCAATATAAAATAATATTCACACCACATAAAATTTCAAAAAATTAGGATTGAAATCAAGAAAGTCCTTTGGACTAAAATGTATTTTTCCAAATCATATCAATCAATTATTGCTGGAATTGAGTCAAGTATTCACACCATAATCTTCATAATTTGGAATGTGCTTATAATAATGAATAATCATAATTAAATTCATGTTATTTAAAGAATGGTATAACCATGACAAAAGGTTATAAATATAAAGTTTTGTGGTTCTTGCTAATTCAACTTCTTGGTCACAAATGATTATAAGTTGTTGAAGTCAAAAGCATTAATTATTACTTTATTTCTGAATAAGATTACCAAACATGATTTTTTAGGTACTCACTTTTGGAAATGGTTACAAACTTTGACTCTATCAATTTCCAAATATTGTTATACTACCTCCTCCATTCTCCTATATTAAAAAATACATATTATAATAACATAATCAAAGGTTAAACATTAATTGAAACTAAGGTATTTAAAAGAATATAAATAAAGAGTTTAATATGTTTTTTTTCTTTGTACTATAACACAAAATATTTTTTTTTATGCTCTAAATTTTAAACTTTCTGAATACTTGTGATAAGAAAACTATATAAATGAGTTTTTCAGTATTTATTTTTCGTAACAAACGAATTTTCAGCATTTATTGTATTATAATATTATAATATTCAAATTAGCGACAAGTAAATATGAAATATTTTAACATCCTAATCTACATAATGTAAAAAAATTTGACAATTACCCGTTTTAATAGTTTCCAACAAATATAAGAAAAATTTAAAATTTAGACTAAAGACAAAAATCAATTTCGTATAAAATTACATAAAAAAACATATTTAAATATATAAATAATAATATCATATTAGCTCTACTTATTTCTAATTCAAACCCTTTTTTGGTTGTATTACATTATACCAAAATTCAAGCTTAGAGTGCTAATTAGGGCAAGTCTATAATTCAATGATGAAAGCAAATTATATATTGAAAATTTGTTGAAACATGTGATGCAACCTTAAAGCATATTAATGATAAGAATAAAATGATTGGTGAAGAAGTTTTCTTTGTTCCAACATGTTGTGGTAAATAAGAAAACAAAAAGCTTGCACTTTATGCAACAGTGAGCCTAATAATCAATGTCTGTTGGCTACACTCCATGGCTTGGTCATCACATATGTACAAGAAACATGGCAGCACTTCCCTTTTGGATTTTGAGAACCCTAAACAAATAATTCACAATATGATTTTCTTTAATACTTTATCATGTTTTTACAGCTTTTTCATAAATCCTTATAAAATATAAAATAAAACAAATTTATTCATGGCTTAATACACCAATTATTTACTAATATAAATAGTAGTGCCTTTACTTCAATATTTAGAGTGAATTAATGACATTTAAGACAAAAATTAAAAATTGACTTAAGTTACAGAAAGTTTTTGCAAGTAATAGAGAAGACACATGTGAAACAAAAGACAAATATTCCTTAGTATTTGTAAGTACAATAAATAAATAAAAAAGTGTTAATTTTGGAGATATAAACTATATATGTTTGTATAAATTTCTTCCTAAACACTTTTAAAAAAGATATACATAAAATAAACAATTTTTTCATTTATAAGAGATAATCTAAACCAATCGAACCAACTTGTGTAATCAGATATATGAGCCATAGTATATCAAGAGTCAAACTCTATACACATTTAAAAGATACATTTATGCTTTATTTAAAGTTTTTATTATAAATTTAGACCTTAGAACTAGACTTATATTATACTTAAATTCAAAATTGAATAATATATCAGTGTTTAGTAATAATATCACGTTCATGTGTAGACTAAAAAAATACTTAATATTTTGGTTGTTTTCTATCTTTTTAAGAAAATTAAATTAAATTATGGTTTATCAATTTTTCTATTAAATCAATTATACCGGTTTGACATCGATTTTATCAGTTTGATACTAATTTTATGCATCATAACTTTTACACCACAATCCAATCTAAGAAAAGAACACAAAACTATATAAATTAATTCAAGGATAAATTTATGTTATATTTAGAGTTTTTATTATAAAATTAAACCTTAAAATACACTTATATAATATAAATAGGCCAAACCCATCTCTTACAAAGTTTAGTGTACCTATTTATAGTTTGTTTTTAACATTACGAAAAGAATATTTCAAGGGAAAATTTGTATTATAGAAAATGCATTACAGAAGAGGAAAAATTGCATTACAAAAAATGGAATTTGAAATTAATTTTAAAATGGAGGTGATATTCTAGAAAGCAAAATCCAGAAAGTAATTATGAATTCCAGAATACAAATTTTGGAAAAAGGGTTTTTGACTTCCCGATTTAGGTTTCCAAAATACAAAATGCGAAGCTAATAGTGCAAATACATTAAATTTACATTACATTACAGAATGCAATTTCCAAAAAGCCTAAGCTTAAGTCAACTTTCAAAAAGCCCAACAATACTATAAAAAGTCCATAAAAGTAATGGACTTTATTTATTTATTTAAATTAATCACACCTGTTTAACAAAATCTCATTTAGTTCAAAGTACTCTTGCCCTCATTCTTAAAACAACTTTAAAAGAGTTTAAAAGGCAAGCTTTAATATCCACCTTTCCCCAATTCCCCCATTTTTTTAGATAAAAAGACTACACCTATCTTAACAATGTTTAAATGGGTTGGAGCAAATTTGACACAAAGGATGAACAATGTTATACAGAAGTGATAAAAAAGTAAATTTTGTTTGAACTTGCTTATTTGATTTATTAATCAAGTTTTGACATTGTTCAGTACATGAGCCATATAAGGAACTTGTTTAAAGATTTACGTATGCACATTTGTTGACTTACACCCCCACCACTTCCTATAAAAAAGTGTTTCTTCCACATCAATCTTTTCTCACTCTATAAAATGGGATCAAAGATCCATATCAACTGAATACAAATGACAATACTGAATTTTCCTTTATTCCCTATCAAACTAGATACAACTCCTTATCATTCTTCCTCCACAAGCTTCAAATTTACCACTGATTCATCCAATACTAATAGTACTTGAACGAATTAAATGAATACAGATACCTCACATAGCGTTTCAGTCCATCTGCAGAACTCGGAAAGCTAAATGTCAATAGACAAGCATTGTTACTATAATATATAGATATCTAACTTAGATTTCTTTTTTTACATTTAATAACTACAATGTTAGCATAAAAAAATCAGCCAGCTAATAAATAAATCTTCAGTATTATCACTTTTAGGATGATTATTGTAAAAGTCAACAAACTTTCTTTCATCGTGATTTATGATAGAATGATAGAGTAAAATCACTGCAGAATATATTCTCTCAAAAAATTAATCATGCACTACGAGCATTTAATAATGTTTGCAATAGTTAAGGATAAAGAAGTTGACTATACCTGACTGTAGATAGATCCTACTATGATGAGAGAATCTTACGTTTTACAGCCTCTTGATAAACGATAGTTGCTACAGTATCATTTCTTTTTTTCGAGGAAACAATACCAAGACATGATTCCTAATTCACGTACAAAACCTTTCCCAGAACTGGAAGAAATTTATGCGTTCCTAAAGAATGCAGCAACATGCTAGAGATTAGGAAAAGAAATAAATGAAATGGAGTTGTAAACCACATTCCGGACCAGTCAAGCTAGGCTTAATAATCATACTAATACATTATTTCAAACAGGTGACAATGTACAACCAATAAACATTAGTTATATTATTGCAACAAAAGAAAGAGACCGGGAAAAGCAGCACAATTTGACATCAACATTATTCAAAATTTCAATAAGATGCTAACATAACAACTACGAATAATCAATTCCCTGTAGGTTCCATCTCAATTTGAGTACAATTTTCAGGCACATAAAAGCACTAATACAGTAGTCTAGAGGAATCTAAAATCGCTTATTATTGAAGACAGTCTCATGAAAAGAAGCAGCATGATATCATAAGCTAGTAATCTACTTTTCCTTAACCAGTAACGCAAGCAAAAGACGTAATCTAATAGATGGAATAATTCTCACTAGCCCCAGGCCAGAAGTTTTTGTAGATAGCCTTGGCAATCGGAAGAATAGCAACAAGGGCAATCTGAAGCTGGTCTGAGCTACTTGTTCTCACACTGATCTGTCCACTGAGCTTGTTGTTCAATCCAGCACGAACAGCCATCTTATAACTACGTCCAAGGGAAAATTGGGACTGAAGATTGGCCCCCAACGCCAGGTCTCCTCTCCACTTTACCAGAGAAAGGCTCAGTGAAGACTGGTCCTGGCCAATTGGAAAATCTGCCTCTCTGAGCCGCACTTCAAGATTAGCACCACAAGCAGAATCGGTTTGTGACTTCACAATCCCTGTGCTACCCACTAATACCAAGCGTTTCCCCACAGCAATCTGATCCTCAATTTTCAGCCCAGTAGACACGTTTTCGCCCAAAAATGTCACAGACACCCCACCGGAAGTTTTATTTCTTTTGAAATTTTTGAACTTTGTCTCTCCTCTAACAATGTACGCTAGCTGCTTTCCAATGTTTTGAATGTCAAATCCTGCCATGGATGATCCATTCTCTCCAAGTTTTGCAGCTACAGAGGAATCCAAGTGGATGCTGAAGTCTTTCTTATCCTTTGTTATCTGAACAGTAACAGCAGCTGGGAATTTATTGATGATGGCTAGGCTATGTTCAATGTTTACACCATCATAACCACAATCATGGTCCCAGCCGTGGTTGTCTAAGACTGGCCTTGTCAGGAGCTGGGAAGTTGGCTCTAAGAAACGGTACCTGTAGGCTGGATTGTCACTGTCAAAGGATTGTGGCAAGGCCATATCCGGCAATGGAACTGGCACTGCAGCGGGAGTTCCATTCTCTTGATCATCTTCTTCTGGGTAACCATAGTCGTCTACTTTTGCATTACCTCTTTTCTTCACTTCTCTCATCCTTCTCAATTCGTCTCTCCATTGCTTTTTCTGTAGAAGTTTAACCCGATAGTCGTACTCCTCAATATATGCTTTCTTCTGTTCGTTAGTAAGCTTAGCAACCTGTGATTTCCTCATAGGCTTAAATGGTGGGAGCTGGTCATACTCATCCTCCTCTTCATCTAGATCAGAATCAGATAAGTCAGCCATTTCAGTATCAGAATCACCATTGTCAGCCCCAGCCTGATCAGCGGGAAGTTTTGGGTAGGTACGTGACTGCAATAACCAAGATAACAGGTATGGAAGTGGTGGGGAACGAGTTCGGAAACCAAACAGCCTACGGTGGTCAAATGATTCTTGAGCCTTTGAAGCATTACCAGCTTCAGAGAGAATCTTCATTGAGAAGCATAAGAGCAACAAGAGAGGTCTCCAACTTTGACCATTAGGAAGCACCTTCTGGCCATCTCTATTTTTGCGACAAGAAGGATGGTTTTCAACAAGAGAAACTGGATTCATTAAACTTGGATTCATGAGACGTAGGTCCCCAACAGCTTGTCCAATGGTTTGTTGAACTATGTGAGATCTTTGAGCAACAAATACATCATAACTCAAAGGAGCACCTGACGGCCCATCTGGAGGAGCAGAGGCACCATGGGTCAGCGTGACTATAACATTTCGCCATATTGACGAACCCAGGACACTAGTAATTGATCTTAACATCGGCAGATCATTCATATCTCTAGTCTGCAGGTCCAGGCGATCCACATAGAGCACAATATCAGGGGGGCATTTTTTAGTCAGTCTCTTCACCGCAGACAGTACTTTTGTATTGAAATTTTGTTCAAATGCAGAAGACTTGAGGCCTGGTGTGTCAAAAATCCTTATCTTCACTCCATCAACCACCCCAACAATTTCTTTCACAGCGGTAGTAGCAGGCCCACAAGAATTAATGCATGTCTTAGTCTCACCAAAAATTGAATTTATTGTAGCACTCTTGCCCACACCTGCTTTCCCAAGAACAAGTATATTTACAGAAAAATCCAAATCATCTCTTCCCTCCTCTTCAAGCCGGATAGCAGTCTCCTTTGCAGACTCAAGGCTAAACATTTGACCACTCTGCCTCCCAGCAACAAGTGTCATCCGGTACAGAACCTGTGCTGCTATTGATTCTTCTGTAGTAAAACCCAGCCTATGAACAAATCTCAAGTATTTTACCCTAATATCCTGCAATGCGCTCAGTTTCTTTTTCTCCTCTTCACTCATACTGCTATCAGGGACGGCACTACCTCTATTAATGGAAGGACTAAAAAGATTTGGACGAGTTGGCCTCATGGCAGGTTTACCTGACTGGAGAGATGAGCCCAAACCAGCAGGGCGCTCAACAGAGAATAGCCTCGATCCATCTTGAGAGGTTATTGTGATACTGCCACCATCTTGGTCCGCACCAGACGCCGCCTTCAAAAGAGCTGCCAATGTAGCAGTATCAAACAGCTCCTTCCCATCTCCTTCTTCATCAGTCTCCTCCTCTTCATCCGTGTCAGTAACAATCTGGCCATCAATTCCCTCATCCGGCGGAATCCCACTGGCGCGTGATAGTTGCTGCAATTCCAAATCCTCCAAGAACTTATTGGCGGCGGCAGCATTGCTTCCATATACCACTTCTTCAACCTTCTCATCCGACACCGAACCATTAATCTCCCTGTCGTCATCATAACTACCATCATTCTCCACCTCCTCAACCTTCTCGTCAGAGCTCCCAATATTCTCATCCCTAACCAAACCATCAATCTCCCTGTCACCATAATGACCAACCTCCACCTCATCGCCACCCTCCTCCTCCACATGGTTCTCAATCTCCCCTTCCACATCACCCTCCTTTATCTCATCTTGCTCGACAAACTCCGAACCTCCTCTTTCCTCATGAGGTACAACAATGTCACTCTTCAATTCATCTCCACCAACTCCATTTTCTCCAGACTCATCATCCCCACCAATAACACCATCGGAGTCATCGACATTCTGAACAACAGACTCATCGCCACCAGTAACACCATCGGGGTCATCGACATTCTGAACAACAGACTTATCCCCACCAGTAACACCATCGGGGTCATCGACATTCTGAACAACAGACTCATCCCCACCAGTAACACCATCGGGGTCATCGACATTCTGAACAACAGACTCATCCCCGCCAGTAACACCATCGGGGTCATCGACATTCTGAACAACAGACTTATCCCCACCAGTAACACCATCGGGGTCATCGACATTCTGAACAACAGACTCGTCCCCACCAATAACACCATCGGGGTCATCGACCTTTGGAACAACAGACTCATCACCACCAATAACACCATCGGGGTCATCGACATTTTGAACAACAGACTCATCACCCCCACCAACATCATCCTCCGCGCCACCCTTTTCAATGGCCTCAAAACCATTATCCAAACTCACCCCAGCCGCCTCATCTAAGCCTTTAATCTTAGACTCCTGAACACCCAGCTCATCCCCACCACCAACAACACCAGACCCCAGCAGATTAACCTCCAAACCACCACCACCATCCTTTTCAACAACACCACCCTCACCCTTCTCATCAACCACAGAATCCAAATGATTTGTCCCACCATCATTAACTTCCTCCACCGCCTTATCCTCCTCTTCTCTCTCATCCAATCCCACACCGTCACCCTCAAACCCTTTATCAGCACCCACTCCATTCTCAACAGCAGCAGCACTCTCAGGCTCTCTATCATCGCCGCCAGAAGCCTCCACAAACACCTCGTTACTATCGCTAAAATCCCCGTCCGTCACCGATTCCCCCCTTTCAGCGGTATTCTCCCAAACGACACCGTCGGCGTCAGGCTCAGCAACGTCGTCCGCATCCTCAACGGAACCATCATCGTCGTCCTGAGAGACCTTAGCAATGGGCCTGTGGGCCTCCTGGAGAGGCCCATCGAGCTTGGGCTCCTGAAGCGGCGCAGAAGATTTGACAAGAATGGGCCCGGTGGAGTCGACCTCGAAATCCCCCTCCTCACCACTTGCAAAGCCCTCGTTCTCAGAGTCGTCTGATGCGACGTCAAGAGAGGGCGATTGGTGAGAAAGGAGAACAGAGGATTGGGGAAAAGAAGATTGAGAGGAATCCATGGGAATTGGGAGAATGAGAAGAAGAAGATTATGAAGATGAAGAGAAAGAGATAAGGTTTTAGGATTGGGTTGAGGCGCAGCGAAAGGGTTTTAAGGCTCTTCCCAAAACTACTACGCCACTGTTATATATTCATCCATTTCAATTCTATCTATCTATCTATCATCAAATGTTACCCAATCAACAAACATATAACCAACCTTTTCTTTTGCCTAAGGATATTTATTTTGTTTTATTTCTTTTTTTTTATTATTATTATTTTACTTCTTTTATTAATAATTTCGCACCAAACGCTACTGCGCCACCCCCACTCCCCACTCTCCACTACTATTCATTCATTTATCAAATCATTTTTTAGTATATGCTATTTTCCATTTTTAATTCTTAAAAATAAAAATAAAAAGAGAAGTTCAAAAATATATACTAGCATATATTTTTGCAGTCATTTTATGGATATTGTAATAATGACTATTTAATTTTAAAAAAAAATCATTTCTTTCCCCTCTCTCATGAATAAACTATTTAACCACTTCTATTTTTCTTTATAAATAAACTAATTTTTAAGTATATTCTACTCATATTTTATATGAATTTGTAAATGTTCCTATATATATCAATTATTTAAGAACACATGATATTGATAATTATTTATTCAAACTAATACTTTAAATAAATAATTAACAAATTACGTATTATAAACAATAACTAGGCTTAGTTGTGTAAATGTGTAAAGGTCAAATGTAAGAAGCTACGTCTCTAGTATTTCTAATAGTTTTTTTCACTATCTAAATAAAATATTTTAATTTGGTGCAAACTATTTTGCTGAAAATAATAATAATTGATTATCATGTTAGAAAAATTAAACTGTTTTAATTATTTCCAAAATAAATAAATTATCATTAAACATAAAACTATAACTAAGAGCATGATTAATTATTTTCTCTATCCATCATAAATATTTAATTACACAGAAATAATCTCAAATTCAAGTGTACTTGTTTAAAATTCATCAATGAAAATGTTCTAGTCACAATTACCCTGACACGTGATAAAAAAAAAACAATTACCCTCACATGACACGCGTCATCCAATTCTACAAGACACGTGTACTTATTTTTATTTTATTTTTTTCAATTGATTTTACACATATATGTTTTTTCTTTTAACACTATGTAGAACCCCAATTGCTTGTGTGGGTAACATTGTTTATAAATTTTTACAAAACAAAACTAAATTATAGAATCAGCAGAACAGAAAATACAATTAAAACTATAAAAAATAAAAACTAATATCTCATAGAAAAGAAAATCAATTATAGGTCCAAAAACTTAGATTTGGCAACTTAATTTAAGTGAATTTTATTGAGTAGTACTTTAAATTTATAGGACATCACATGACTCAAAAAAATAAGTTAAATAATCTATTTAAGCAGATACATTATAAGTGTTATATATATATATATATATATATATATATATATTCTCCAATATTCTATAATGATTTACTGTATACCAATTAATGTTGTATTTAAAGTTTTTTTTTTCGGATAGGAAGATGTTGAAGAAATAAAAAAAAACTAATAAGAAAATTGTTAACTTTTTTTTATATAATATGAGAGATTGAAAAAATAAAGACCGAGTAAGTTTATAATATCTTGAAAATGGATTCATAAAGAGGGTAATATTAATAAAAATTGTCAATGTTTTTATATTTAGGTATAATAGTTTATTATCTCCTGATATTATGAAATTTTTATTTTAAAATTTTTAATTTAAAAAAATAGTTAATATAATTCTTTTGTTTTATCACAAATACAACACAACTTATTCATGATAACTTTAGATGATGATATATTATGTATTTTTCTTTTATCTAAATTCTTTTTTTTACTCATCTAAGAGTCATCACACTTAACTCTGTATTTGTTTAATCGTTAATTCATGAACAATTTATTTTCCAACTTCATTTTTCAGAAATGGATTGTAGGTTTCCCATGCAACACTACAATCTGAGCTTTTCTTTTTCGTTCATCAAGATTTTTTTCTTTCACATTGTCAACATCGTTTATACACGATTTTTTGTCTCTGTCATTTATCGTAATGACTCCACCTCCTCATCATTAAGGTCAACTTCGTCAAATTCTTTTTCCAAATTTTTCTCTTTCTTTTTTCAAAATTCAATTTACCTAATTGTCACTTCCTAAATATTTTAGATTTTTATGATTGAATCTAAGAGGAGTTGCTTATTACTTCATAGTGAACGAGGATGGTGGTCAATTTTGACATAAATGGGTATTGTGGACCACCCTCTTACTATATGTAGACCATTTATAATAAAAACCTTTGACAGTTCTTAAATTATGTTTTAAAATTGCATTAATGAACTTCATAAAAGTTGTTTATTACTTGTAGTGTATGAGGATTGTGTCAACCTTGACACCAATGAGTCTTCTAAAACAACCTCTTACTACATATAAACCACTGATGATAATAAACTAGCTTAAGCATTTTATTTTGACATTTTTCTAAATAATTTCTAAATAAAAGTAGTGGGACTATATTGGTAATCACATGACTCAACAAAGAGAATGAAGGGTGTGATTCTCTAAGATTGGTATCAAAAGGATTATAGGAAATGGAGAAATGAAAAAACAAAAACAAAAAGATGATTTGTCTTGAGCTAGGATGAAGAGTGTGGTATGGAATGTAAGTGAAATTATGACAAAAAACTAGAAATATGATTATGAATGACATGTTCATTCAACTAATAATTGGGGATGATAATTGAACATGTCCTCGCAGTATCACTCAAACTCGTCTCAATTTTGACGAGGAATCCCCACATTGATTGTGTCCGATTATGTGTATGTCGAGATGAGAATGTGTATGTACATATTCGAGAATAAAAATGAGTTTTTACTTTTTGAAGATGGAGATAAAATAGTTAAACTTCACCGTGATAATCCATACTAATAACATATCATCAACTAAAGTTTGTCACATCTATGTCATATTATCATTACGCCAACATCATTACCATCAATTAGTGAAAAATATTACATTGTCTGGTATTTAAATAAAAATACTACATTGTCTCGTATTTATTTGTTGATTGTCAAAAGATATAAAATATTGATTTAAAATTTATTAATTTTATTCATTTCCTTTTAATATGTACCTAATATTATAAAAAAAACATGAAATTGTAACATATATTGATGCACTCATGCATGATAGACGAGGAAACTTTTCTTTGCTAATTTTTTTATTTATATCATATAACGAACAATATAATAATAATAATAATAATAATAATAACTAATTAAAAATAGTTATATGTGTATATATATATATATATATATATAAAGATAATAAATCTATAATCATAAATAAATTAAATTAATATTTTTAATTTTTTTACACTATTATTACACTATTAATTAATTAATTAAAAAAATGAGATTAGATGTAATGTTTAAATTAATTATTACAAGAAAACAACAATTTTATTATATGTAACAAACTATAATATGAAATGAGAATATGAAATTACAGTATATTATAATTAAATTCTTAAAAAGAATATAATAGGAAAAAATAAATTTACTATTTCCTATTTTTTAAAGAGAATCCACACATATAACATCTGTTAATCCACATTCACTTTTTTATATTAAAAACATTATAAAAAGATTGTATCACATATTTTATGAAACAGAGTTTTGCTATTTGCACCACTCTTTAACCTTTCCCCAGTTTTTTTGTTGACATACCCTTCCCTGGTTTTGTGGTATATATAAATTATTTATTTATCTACGTTACAAATAACTAACGAAAACACATTTCGCCCATGTTTACATTTTTATTATATTAAAAAAAGTATATTTTATTATTTTTATGAATAATTAATTAAAAATATTTAATTTTATGAAAATAATATTACAAAAATTATATAGTAATTATTTTAAAAAAGGAAAATATTTAATTATTTATTTTATTAAATAAACAAATTATTTTTATTTATTAAAAGATAAATTTATCAAATTATTTAATTATTTTTAAATTTTATTTATTTATTTTATAAATTATTTTTTTATGTAAGTATTTACTTTAATTTAAAAAGTAATTACTCAAAAAATGAAATGGTAAGAATTTATGTACATGCAAAATCTTTTTATTAATTTTATAGATATTGATCAATAAACACATATATTTTATCCTTTCATAAAATAATTGTTGCAGTCACTTATTGAATAAAATAAGGCAGACAATATATTTCAAAATACAATATTAAGCACAGGATTGACTTACATTAGTAACAAAAATACAGATATTTAATTAAATTGATCACATTGATTAAAAAAAATGACACATTGATAAAATACACAATATAAGTTTTTTATGTGACATAGTTTATTTCAACTGTAATAGGTCGCTGGATTTTTTTTTATTCTTTTTTCTTGTTTTTTCCCTAGTTTTCTTTTCTATAGTATCTCTATTTAATTTTGAAGTTGTTTTTCATCTATTTCTTCAACAAATTTTACTGGTTAGAATTTGATAAAGTCTTATAATAATTTAAAATGGATCAAAGTTTGAAATAGAGTAAATATCTTTTATTCTAAAATATTCATACTCATAATCTTTTAGCCTTCCCGGTAATAGTTACCAATCTAAAATTTTCTTGCAGAATTATCTCTTTTAAGAGTAAAGTAATATAATGAATGAAAAAGTTGATTTTGAATATTATTTAGTGATTTTTAAGGTGAATAAGTTGATGAAAGTGTTGTGATTGAGAAATGAAAGTGGTTGAATGGTCATATAAATAAGTTGAATTGTATTTGTATAGTTTGTTGAATTACTTAAAATGTGATGTTTGATGAGAATCAGTTGTTTGAATTTAGATGATGTTTGACTTAGTAAAAATTGTCATTTTTAATGTGAAGATTATTAAATTATGAGTTGAATGATATTTGATCAGGAATATAATATAATTATGCAGATTTCTCTGCATATCTCGCTCAAGTAAGCTAATTCTCGCTCAAGCAAGAATAGAATGGAAAGATGGGGTGCTCTCGGGCCCATTCACGCTTAAGCGAGAAGGAATCTCATTCCGGCGAAGCCTATGATTAAATTTTGGGTGCTCTCGGGTTGCATCTCGCTCAAGCGCGAGAATTTTCACTTGGGCGAGACCCATTATCGCTCAAGTTAGACTCTATGTAAAGGAAAAAAATTATTTCTGTTTTTGAAAGCCTAGTTTATTATTACTTATTGTTTTAAGTGGAAAGTATACATTTTATTTAAAAGTATGATTAAAGGAACTTAATTATATGTTAAGTGAATTTTGAGATATGTTTGGATTTTTTAAAAAGTTTAAAACATGTTGTGATTGAATGGTGTATTGATGTGTTAAATGAAGTGTGCAATGATGTGAAAGTGTGATCAAAACATAGTATTTTCAGGAAAGGAAATATCGTGTTGAGATTGTTCTTAAGGTGTATTGATTTGTGAGTATCCTTTTAATGAGACGATTCTGACTCTACTGATATAATGGAATCACATAGATGAAGTTATTCAGTTCGTGAGAGTCGAAGGAGGTTCATTTAGCTGAGTTTGAGGTTTGAAAGAACTGATCAGAGCATATCAAATGGATTTACCATGTCATATGAGATTATGAGATATTAAGATGATTATGCGCATGACTGTGTGAATTTCACAACGAATAGTATGACAAGTGCAAGTCTCTGAATGTTAATTTCAATACACGAGTCTTCTGGAAGTAGAGTCAAGTGTTTATGTGTTGTGAGTCAGTAGAAGTTTGACACAAGAAAGATCAATTGTGAATTTTGATAGACACTTGATGATTATGTGGAAATGCATGAAAATTGATGACTTTATGTGAATATTTAAAATTATATTTATATTAGAATTTTAAAAATAATTAACTTACATTTACTTTGTTTTGTGGTTGTTTTCTTTAATCTATGATGATTGTGTATTTATACAAAAACAAATGATATTACAAGTGATAGAATTCCCTAGTGAGAAGCTGGTGGATGAAAATATTTATTTTAGTTTCAATATTTTATTTTAAACTATATATTTAAAATTCCTATAAAAAAAATATATTTTTAAAATATTGTATGAAAGAATTATAATTATATTGTAAATTTTAGTTATTAGATGTGGAAAAATATAGAATTGTTACATTAATATTTGAAATGATAATAGAATCAAGAGTTGAAAATTCTGAAAAAAACTTAATATCAAGTAATCCAATTTTTTTCTATTGTCTCACTTTTAGTATTTCAGACGAAGATTATTTTGATAAAATAAATACAATAAGTCATGAAATTTTTAAATGTGTTTATCTAATTAAGATCTCAACGTTATTTAATATTGATTTAAGAAAATTATAACATAATATAAAATTGTTTACTAAGTGGGTTAATGTGTAAGACTCTTGCGACAACTCTAACGTAAATTATATTGATATTTATGATAAATTATTTATATTATGATAAAAAAAATGGATTTTTTTAAAAAATTTCATCCTCTGTCCATGTAAATCAGAATAATTACACTGAATGCCAAATTTATTCAGAAATTATTCTTCATCAAGAACATTTATGAGTTTTTCTTCCGCCAGAGCATTTTCAGATTTTTTTTTTTACTTTTTATTTCTTTTACTCTATTCTACTGCTATTCCTGAATATAATTTTTATAGGTTTAATTAAAATCAACACTGTATTATAATCCTAAATTTAAAAAATGGCTGTATAAAATAAAATATTAATTTCACATACTAAAATAAATATTAGTCTATCTAGATAACTATTGAAGTCTTCGTCTTCCTCCTTCTTTCAGGCAGGTTGCTAGAATTTCACTAGGATCCTTCTCCCCTTCATGCTACTCCTTCGACATTCCGACACTCAAGTCAGTAAAGGGTGTTCGGTACTCGGGTATGTGTACAGTAATAATGACGTACCTTGTTCTTCGGAATGTGTATTATTTATATTATTTTAATGAACTTACCTCATTGGACCTGATTAGTGAAATGGATCACACTTATGGTTGCATTACCTAATTTTTAATGGTAGTTTAACTTCACTGACCTTGGTTTGGACGTTAATGGTTATATGTGTCGGTCGGTCAAGCGTCCGTAGGTGTCTCGGTCAGGGAGATCGAGCCATGTCAGCATGCTGGTTGGCCATGCCGGTACAGTTTAAACATAAAAACGACAGAAAATATTGAAGGACACTGTAGGGATCAAGAAAAACTAAAAAAAATTAAATATTTTTAGTTACTATCATCTAAGAATTAATATTTTTTAGAAATAATCTTATTTTTAGAATTAATTTTTCAGACTTGAAGTATTTTTTTTTATTAGAAACATTATATTTAAACAACAAATTAAAATTTGAAGTAAAAAAGTTAGGGATTAGCAAGAAATTTGAAGATGTTTGGTAGTGTGGAAAGGATAACGTAATGAATGAGAATTCTTAAGAAATAAGTTTTGTTTGTTTATATATATTGCATATGTTTGTGTTGTTCTTTTCTGGTTCGTACGTGTTTCTACTTTCTTCCTCTTATTCCTCATCTTAATTGAAAGGTCAAAATTCCACACAATATTCTAATTATCTTTTACTTTCTACAACAAAAAAAATCTTTTTTTTTTTGGAAATTATTAAATTATAGATGTATTATTTTTTATTTTTAACATTAATAAAAAATTTGGAGCCCTGAGAAATTGGTACAGAAAACAATTAAATAAATAAAAAGTGAAATATTAGAAAACCCATCTTCGACTGTAATGGATGAGGATGGAGAAAAGAGTGAGAGAAAAGTAAAAGATGTAAGATAAGGAATATTTTAACTCATGAATAACTTTTTATTTTCTTTTATTAAACATTTAAATATCAAATATAAAAGAGGATGTACTTTGAAATCTAATAAAAAATATTGAATGGAAAAGATGAGATTAAAAATATATTGATGATGACAATTTTAGTACAATAATTTTATAAAACTATTTCTATTTTCTTTATAATATGACAATTTGTTAAATAATTGTTTTTTTAACTTAAAAAATAAACTATGTAATAGAAAAATATACCAATTAAAATATTAAGAGTTCTTTAAATTTAAAAATATTAAACAAATAAACTAACAATATATTATTTCTTAATGATTATATTTGTAAGTTTTATAAATCTCTAAAAAAATACAATAAATAGTGAGATATTGAGTTTTATAAAATTCTGTATCACCTGTGAAACCTTTTCACAAAGAACATTTTTATAACCCTGGTTAAAATTAATATATCAAATAGATTAGAAAAAGGAACAAGATTATTTAAACAAGTTGATGAGAAGAAAAAAATACTACATGATCTACAATATAATTTACTTAATCTATCATCTTGAACCATTAATTTAATAAAGTAACTCAAAGAATTGTTTTTCTAGTTCGTAGAGCTTGTCTTAATATTTAGAAATGGTTCAGAACTTCTTTCAAAATATATAAAATGGTCTTGATGATTTTTAATCAATTAAAACATGTTTTAAATAAATTAAAATGTCATTCTAATTTATTAAATTAATTAAACTTTGAAGTGTGTAAGGGATTCTAATAGATTAATTTATCATTTAAATTAATTAAAATGTTATTTATTGCAAACCCAGCAAGTTTAAGAATATTTTTAAAGATTAAAAACATATTAATACGTTCTTTAATCTATTAAAACAAAACTTAACACTTCAAACAAGACTAAAACAGTTACAAATGAATTAGATACTTAACCAAATAAGATAAAGGATAAAGAAACTAATTACAACACATTTAAATCACAAATTATAACCTAAACATAAAGATCATCATCTTCAACACTTGCCTCATCATTAATATAGGATATTGTGGTTAAAAATATCAAATCTTCAATCTTTAAAGAAAAAATCTTTAAACTTAAAACTTATATATCAACGCAAACAAGCGTAAGTTTAGATTTTAAAGTCTCGCTAAAAGCATTATTAATTATGATGAAAATAAATAATATCATGTTTTGATGGGTTAACAAAGCTACTTATAGTACTACAAATCCCATAAGTCTATAAGTTTGAATTATTACATGAAGTATTAGATGCAATCTAAATGAACACTAGACATACAAAGATCAAATAAAGTCTAAAGAAGGGTTAGATGTAAGTACATGAAGATAAAAAAAAAGTAACAAAGCATTAGACGCAAATATATGAAGATCAGATAAAGTCCAAAGAAACGTTAAATACAAAAAAGACAAGGATCAAACAAAGGCATGAAACAATCATTAAATAAAATATACAATACAACATAGTTGTGAGAATGATTACAATTGAAGGAAGTTGAATCACAACTTTAAAAAATGAATATGACAAAGAATTCAACCCTTTAAGTTTGTATGCTCAATATGGTGTTTTAAAAAACATAGAAGAATATGTAAAGTAAAAGGGGTCCTTCCTCATATACGTTAAGTATAATAGTGGTTTAAGGATGACTTCACAAAAGAAAAATAAAGACATGCAATCTACAACAACTCCATTTAAAAAGTTAATAAATAGAAATAAAATTATTCAAAAAAAAAAAATGAAAGAATGAAATGTGTGATTTAGATTAAACTTAAGTGAGAAAATATTACTAAGATCGTTTACTAAGCTTCATAATAAGTTACTTGACAAGTCAATCAAAGAATTTTTGGATAACTATTACTAAAGAGTCTAAAAAAAATTTACCACAATATTTTAGAATCCTCCAAAAATGAAACATTAACAACTCAATAAAATCCCTCATTAAAACCATTTAATGTTGTCTCACAAATAATTATTCATACAAAATAGTACATGAAACAATTACTATTATGAGTTCAAACCTAATTTCTTCTACAAATAGTTTGACAAAATATATACAATAACTCACAAAAAATAAAAATAAAAAATAAATAAATATATATATATATATATATATATATATATATATAATATCACTTGGAGTCATATAAACAAAAGATTCAAAAACTCTTTCATCTTTGTTAAAACTATCATCTCAAATATATTGTTCACTTATTTAAACTACTTTCAACTTAGATTCTAAAATCATGAGCTTGTATACCTATCCTAATCCAATATATTTAAAACATAACTCGAATATTCTATAAATTAATTATTATTATTAATAGTTCAGTTGATAGCATATTTCTGGTCTACTATTTAGTGAAAAACAATATAAGACTTAATATAATTATGCAGACTACGAAAAATGATATAAGAATACTTGCACTAGAAATACTCACTTCAATGCACTCTAGTTAGATGTCAAAACATCATTCGAAAGTAAACCTCCAGGTAGTACTTTACTCATTCCTCTTTAAGAATGTTAGTGCTTTACTCATTCCTTATTAATGTCTATAGATATAGTAGATAAGCAATTTCGCCTCATTAAGATCTAACCTAAAGATGTTTAATATTCTATAAGAGTTCTAACTTTTTAAAAATTCAAATGCAACCTTTTTTTCAAATAAATAATGATATAAATTATATGTAAAAGCAGGCGTAGCAGGAGAAGTTCTAACCAAAACAAGGATAAGTTTCAATATCAGCAAGGAATGTTGACCTTATTTATCTTACTATCAACAAATTACTGAACAAAAACAACTAATAATATCCATCACCAATCATGGTTGAAACTTGAAACTCCTTCAACTGCCTCCAGCAAGGTAAATAAACATGATCCAACCAATCGAAACATGGCTTCTGACAATCTCTAATCTCTCTACAGTACCAAATACAAAAGAAATGCTCACCATAAAAATCTCACCTACCAAGGGCCAATATTTGATAAATCACTTCAATTTACATTTTACCTGCAACATGCCACATCCTAACGTACCTACCACACAAAACCTAGAGTGTTTGTACAAAGCCAGAATGAAGCAATGGTGGGATATCCAAGGCAGGTATTATTGATCCTCTCAAATACAATACATCCCCCCACTGTCTAAGATATAGTCATTTCTGTAGTTTCAGGATGTCCTATCTGATGACGTTTGATCATTTTTATCAGAATTGAGATTGATATTGGATTGTGATTTCTCAGCTGATGCCACATCATTATGCTCATTCTCTTCTTTCTTTGAATTCAGAAACCGACCACCACATCCTCTCGGTCTTCTCAGTGCGTGCATGTGTCGAGATTCATGCAAGTATGGCTGCAACATTTATTACAACACAAGTTGTACAAGTAAGGACCTCTAGAGAGGAAGTGAAGCAAGAAGCTCACAACAATAACACAACTTTTGGTGTCATTAAAACGAAATATAAACAAGCAGACAATGATGTACCTTCCTATTTCTTATAGCTTTATTTTCTGATTCAGCTTTAGCACGGGATTGTCTACGTCTCAATATACCGTGATATTGTTTTGCATTGACAAACACAGGCTCCTCTACTGCATCAGTTGGCAGAGGGACGCCAGCTTGCTGAATCCCCATTAACTGAAGATGAACCTGGAACAGGACATGGTTCAATAATTGGAGGATAGCAAAAGGAAACAAGAAGAAACCAGAATATTAACAGAATCAACATGAAAAAATTAGAGCAAACCATTGGCTGTCCACTATAGGCTTGTGGGGGATAAGGTTGAGTATCATAGGGAGCAAAGATGCTTCTGTAATAAGGATCTGGATATGGATACACAGGTGGTACCTTCAATTATATAAGAAAGTAACATAAATCAGTAACATTCATAAAACATTTTCATTCTAAAAAAATACCAAGAGCAGTACTAGCGCAATCGGTGATTCGGGACACACTTTATTATCATGTCTAAATAAAAAGTGACACCAGCATTCGCTTGGGAAATCATTCTTTTACCTCAACAGCCATGACAAAAAAGCTATGGTTTCTTCAAAATCAACCTTAATTCCCCAAACACAACCACTAAAGAAAACTAATGTATAAGAAAAACTTAGGATTGCATAATTATTTGCCAGTCCATCCAGAAGCATGGAGTTTTCTGTTAACTATGACAAGATCGATAAATCTATGGCACCCAGAAATCTTTTCATATTATAGCTGCTTTGAAATCAGCTTCTTGTAGCACATGGGGAAAGCTCACCTTCATGGATAAAACGTAAATGTGAAAATGTCAATTTATTCATGAATTAGAGGAAAAATAAACCTGGGGAAAATTTTCATCATGATTTGCTAATATTCAGAGTCAATTTGCTTCAATGCAAAACAACGGCAATGTACGTCTATCTTATACCTACAACACGCAAGGCACATTGGATGGTATCTAATGGCTATGGCCTATACATACAAACCATTCCTTAGCATCTCTGGAATTAATTAAATATTAGGATGGTGATTCAATGTGAACTGATGATGTCAAATAATTGAAGAAACATGTCTCTTTTAAGACAGTCAGAAGAAAACCCAAAGAGACGTGAAGTTCTTACCATTGCATGCCCAGCTCCAAGCTGGCCAGGTGTTGCATACTGTACATTGACATTCTGGGTACTAATACCGGAATCAGAAATTCCATTAGCAGATGGGGACTGCACTTGGGATTCTGACTGGTGCTGCCCATCATCTTCATTATCTGCATAAACATTTTGCTACAGAAGTTCAGACAGTAAATTTGTTCTCGGAATAGAGTGAAGGAACAAGTAAAATGCTTCAATTTAAGAAAAAAATCAAAGTTCCAATAGGATTAATAGCAAAGAAGATCAATCCAAAACAAACAAAATATCTTAAAAACGAACTTAATATTTTATAATGCATGTGCAACAATCAGAATGCAAAAGCATCTATCATAAACAGAACACAAACTCCAGATTTATGTTGAGTTTGTAAATACAGAAGAAACAGAGATTGTCAAAAACATTAGTTTGAAGTGAACTTTTCTACCCAAATCCGTCAACTGCTAAACATGCGAGAACTTATAATTTCATTCTTTTCATATAAAAAATGTGCACTTTTTTGGTAGAGGACAATTTCCTCCTCTACATAATGAGGATCTTGCTACAAACTCCTGCACACTAACTGCCTTTACAAATCTTTAAAAAATTAGCTTGAATGAGGGAAAATTCAATAAATCACTCAAGAAAACAGATAATTATAAACAAAGTTGGAAGAAAAAAAATACAAAGGAGAAGGGAAAAAAGCATAATTTATTCATAAATACTTTTCACCAAATGAAAAAGCAGTAGTCTAAACCACCAGACCAGCATAGAAGCCAGATGAGAAGAACTGAATTTGCAAATTTGATAATTGCAACTATTGTATTATAGGAGGAAGTGAATAGAGTATCATTAAATATTCTCAAGCAACATATACAAAAAATTCTTCATTTCTTACAAAGTTAGAATGCAAAGGAGTCTAATATTCAAAGAGACGGCTTTAGGGGGAACTGATATTTTCACCCGATACAAGGAAATGAATAAAGCAGGAAAAGAAGGTGACTAATTACACTATAGATGGATCATGGATATGAATAATATCTAAAGGCTAACATGGTCTAAACTCCTTCGCAATCCGTACCCTCCTGTGAGGCAGAGTGAGGGAAAACATCAAATAGACATTTATTTAGGCTTCACTTATTCCAGGTATCAGCATTAGAGTATAGCAAACAATACATAAATATATTCATAGTCCTTACAATTTACATTTTTCACATGATAATGTTTTGGAATCTAAAATGCACACTGGAGTTGCTGAGGGAAGGTTCAATTCTAATGAACGACAAAGCAATAATAATATATCAACAGTTTAAATATGTTTTTAGCCCCTAAAATTTAGAGTAGGTGTTTTTTACTTCCAAATTTAAAATTGATCATTTTAGACCCTGCAATTTGAAAAATGTTTCTATTGGTTCGTCTGCCATAAATATCATTAAATATTTAACTTATACATAATTAACAATTACAAATTGCTATTTGAAAACCTATTTTGATTTTGCATTCTTATCATTAAATACTTAAGCACATGTTTATTTTTCTTTCAAAGTATTCCTTGTGACAATATTTATGTATAAGACATTTGGGCCAAGTGACTAAACAAGCTTTGTTCAAATTACAAGGACTAAAAAGATTAATTTTAAATTTGAAGAACAAAAAATAAACTTAACTCAAATTTGAGGGACTAAAAATATATTTAGCTGTATATTAACATATTATGTGGGACAGAAAGGTGGCCAGTGCAGGAGTTAGTTAAAAACAAAGTTAAGGGATTAGAGACTTACAGGACTCCCTAAAATTTAAAGAAGTTTAGAAGTTCAAATTTTGTTAAGAATAACAAAATGAGATAACATGAAAATAAAAAATAAGATATTTATAAATGTTTTAAGATAGCATGAAACCATATTTAAAAACTAAAAATATAATAACTAGGAAATGTTGATTGCAGTCCCTAGGCAAGACATCAAAACAAAGATGCTTCTCAGAAAACCAGCAAACATACACCATAATAGAAAAAGAAGAATATAAGAAATAAGTCATTTTATGCAGCTTCAATGCAAGAGTATGAATTCAAAGACTTGCGTGATTAAAAGATAGGCAACCTCAAAAGACGGGGAGCTGTATATCTACGATACTGAGTGGTCAATATCATTTAATGCAAAATAATAATTTTCACGAGGTAACAAATACAGAAAGGGTAACATCCAGTGTAGGTGCCTGTATGAATTGCAGCTAAGATTAAAGGTTACTAGACTGCTAGAAACATAAGTTTTTATGAAATAAAGATCTTAACTTTCTGTTTCTAAAAATTATCCTTTTTTCTTAAAGAAAGGTACTTTTCACAAAAGAATAATTCCATGACACAAAATAATATTAAAAACAAATTTACTACACTCACAACAGTAGTTATTCATCTTTCCCTTTCTCAACTTATCGAATTTCTGTTGAGTAGAAACTTCTCCATTAACAATTCCTTAGACAGAGACGAGCTATTGTTGTTGTAACAATTCCATTAGACACAAAAACACCAATGATATTGCTCCATATGCTGTTAACTAAATTTGGGGCATGCGGTTAATCCACTCGCCATAAATGGGAAAGTTACAAATAATAAATTGCACCAAGGACTTTGTTCATGTAAAATACCAGTAAGGTTGTGAGCAGAGGTCATGTTTCGAGAAGGGCGTAACACTGTTCAAACCTGGAACCAGAACAGAATTGTAGACAGAAGTTAGGAGTATTACAGCCACATGCTACACGGAGAAAACAGAGTAATAGAAACTGAAACGAAAACTAAAACAGAAACGGTATACACGATTTATAGTTCTTCAACTGAACTTACATATTGGCTATACAATAAAGCCAGAATAAAGAGAGACAAAAGCACATAGCAGAGATGGATGTACTATAGAGATCACACCACAAATAAGAGAAAATAAAACTAATTTGCTACTATTTGTTACAGTTGTTCACTGGCTCTTACACCATAAAACATAAAATTTCAAATAAAGTGATACCAGAACATGTGAATACCATGCAAAACAAGAGAATTCCCCCAAACCAATCGAACAAACAATTCCAAAATTGCATGCAAAACCAGCGAGAGTGAGAAAACAGCAGTTGGGGTAGTTACAGAGCACCCAGAAGCTCAAAATAAAAAATTGCAAACAGAAACAACCCCAAGAACATGTCAACCCCAACAAATTCACTTCTTTCTTGTGATTACACATGAGCGATGACCGAGAAAATAAAAAAGTAAGAAACAGTAAAGGAAGAAAAATCGTTGGGAGAAATAAAAAAAAAAAGGGAATTTGGTTGAAGGAAGAAAAATTAGGGTTTAGGAATTGAAAATTAACCTTGCAGCAGTTGAAATTATTGTGGTTGAGAGAGTGGGTGCGGTATTGTGTAAGAAGAATGTGGTGTGTTGTGTTGCGTAGCGTTTGTGGGTACACAGCTACTACGCTGGACCCTCCCTATCCACACACCAAATCCTCCTGCATCTTTCTTTTCCTTCCAATTCCACACAGATACTTCCTTTCTTCTCTCTATGTGTGGTTGGATCTTCCCCAACAATATTCTCTACAAAATTCTCTAACTTTTTTTTTTTATTGTTACATAAAAATAATCCCTTTTCATAATACAAAACAAAACATACAAACATTTCAATTTCAATATTTTCTTTCTCTCCTCTATAATAAATTATGTAAATTTTCTATTATTGTTTTTTTCCTTCTAAGAATTCAATTTGTAACACAAGATTTATAAAATAAATTTCATTTATAAAACTCCAATTAGTCCAAACTCACATTTATATTTTAAATGTATTTGATCTTGACTTGACTTTATCAATTGAAAACTCACTCACCTAATTGATTTAGTCCATATCTTTTAGTTTATATATTTATATATATATATATATATATATATATTTATTTATTTTTGAAGTTTAAAATTATAAATTCATATTTTTAAAATTTTCTTTATTATTTTACATATTAGAACTTTGATGTGAAAAAAATGAAAATGATATATATAATTTTTTTAATGTAAAGTGGGTCAATAATTTATTAATTCCACGATTCGGCCATTAATTTAACGTCTTTTCACATCAACAACTTAACGATTAATTTTTTTATTAATTACATATAATTGTAATTATTATTGAAATATTTCTGGTCCGAAGTATATAGTTATGTTTTTTATATAGTTTAAGAATATTGTATATTAATAGCTAGGGATTAATTTTGCTTCTGTTAATAAAATCCTAATTTAACGAAAATTAAATGGTTATTACAGATAGATATTCATTTCGATACTGATAATATATGGATTATGCTAACATATAAAATAAAAAAAAATTATTTGCATAATTTCTATTACTGTAAAATGATTTTTTTTTATCATCGTGAACAACTTTAAAAAAATAAAATATTGGTTTATGGTAATTAATATTTAAAAAAAAAAGTGTAAAAATATAAAGTTCAGTAATTTCCTTGCAAATTAGACAGAATAGCTTAAAAAAGTATATCATAGTTCTTTTAAAATTTGGAAAACACAGCCTAGATGTTTAGCATGTTTAAGAGAGAAAAATATAAAAAAAATAAAATGATGTTTTTTTCTAAATTAAATTTTATTTCTGCATGAGTTGATGATAAAAAAAATAAAAAAATTATATAAAATAATGTTTGACAGATTAACCTATAGTGAAATTTAAGTTTATTTTAGTTTATTAATTTTTGTTTTATAAAAGTGATTCCGGATAAATTTGGTTGATGTAATAGCAAAAGCAGGTTTGAGATAGAAGGACAAAATTGTTGTGTTGCGTGTTGCTTTTGAGGCTCTTTTGAAGAATATGGTTTTGAAATTATTACCTTTTGTACTACCATTCTCTATCACTTTTATCTCGTAAGTGGTTAAACTATAAATAAATTATTAAAAAATTATCTGAATTCATCACATTTTTTATTTTTTATTTTCTAAATATCTTATTTAATTAAAGTAATCTTAATTTAGTAATTTTTTTTATTTGGATAAAGTGTTTTAATTATTATTAAATTTAAAAATTATTTAAATATCAAATAATTGAATAAAGACTTTCTATTGTTTAGCTTAATAAAAATATCATACAATTTGACTATATTGTACTTGATTAACATGTTGATTATATTTTAGGATTAATATGTTCTAAAATGTATAAAATCTTCAATTATATATCAAACTTACATAAACTCTTCGATGGTATAATCGATATTTTGGTGGTATTGATCCTTACAAGATCGATGTGTATAATAGAAGGATGTAGTAGTGATATTGGTAGTGTTTTGAGATTTAAAACATTTTTTTGGATGACATATATGCTTGTATTGAGGGAGATACATGTTTCATAAATTAGATTTGATATTTGCGAAAATGATCAGGATGACATGGTTGTCTTTCCTAGTCATTTTTTTGTCTTTGTTTTTCCGTTTTCAAAGCTTCTCCATGTCATTTTGAGGATTTGTGAACATGTTGTTTAAAATGGAACCCTACTTCAATCAATATTTTGTCCATGGTCACAGTTAAGTGAAAATTAAGAATATTTAATTATACCTTTGAGAAGCAATCCATAAATGGGTGGAGTGAGTTTGTTTCTCCTTGCTTTATGTTGTCCAACGCCACTAAGTTAGTCCTTGTAGGTTAACTAACTAAAAACTGTGTTGTAATTTTTGTAAAATAAAGTCTCAAATGAGTATATTAAGTTGCATGGTAATATGTAATATCACTGTAAAACAAGTCCCATTAACGTGCATGAATGAACAACATGGTCTTGAAAAAATATATTAACACAAGTCACATATGCCTTTAAATGCACACTCAGTCAAATGAATTGTCATGCTTCTCGATGTTATGACACTTCCATTTGTATGAAATACTGATAATTGTGACCTTGATTGTAAAAGGATTATATTTGTTACCTTCTTTTCTATGAAAGTATTTGACCAAGGTGTTAAGACTACTATAGGTTGCTTGAAGTCCTTTTTTTGGATGAGCATTTGTGAAAATGCTCTGACATGCTTAAAAGTATACCTTTGAGCATCTTCTTATATTCATGACTTAGTGACCTGCTCAAATGGCTAAGGGTCATGGTTTCGTTGATTGTCTTCACTAGCTTGAGGTTGTCAGTTCTTAACTAGTATTTGCAATTGGTCACGTAACACTTAAAACTAAGGGTGATGTTCTTGTTGGACAAGCTCTAGGTTGTTGGCAATATGAACATCTTTTCAATTTATTGATGCATAATTGTGAATCTCTTATGCATAACTTTATCATTCATTTGAAAAAGGTTTTTCATGTATGTTTTCAAGTTGTCTACTAATGTGAAATGACCATTCTCATCGGTTGATGAAGGATAAATAGTAGGTTGACTTTTAATAACAACTATAAATGAGTGCAAATGTTCTCGTCTAAAGATGGAACATCATTAGACAATATGTAAAAAAAGTAAAATGTCTTTTCTAAGCTTGAGAACTCCAATGAAGATATACTTATAAAATACTCTATCATAACAAAAATTGAATGAAAATTTACCTAAATAATATTTTTTAATGCTTAAATATTAAAAAAATTTGAATTATAATGATTAAGTAGAAAATTGAATATTTATATAATTTTAGGAATATGTGAATGAAGTTAAATAATAAAAATCAAACTGATTGCATTGTTTGTATTATTAAGTATAATAATTACTTGATCATCACATTTCCCTACTTTAGTGAAGAGATCATACAATACTTAATTACTATAGTCAATGTCGGTAATCAAAATGTACTTAAAGTTCGAATATTTTGGAAGTAGTTACGTGAATAAATAAAATATTAAAAAATAGTTGAAACTTATAATTTTTTCTATTTGTACAATATTTTTATAAATAAAAAATAAAGACAAATTTTATACGTAAAAGGTAAAATTTCCCTACTACCAAACATTTAATGTAGTAAAACTAAAGGCAAGGTTGAAAAGATATTTACTTAAAAATATAAATGTGATTATATATATGGTCATCCAGGGATTTAAAGTAAATTGAACTCATCGGATAAATTTCGTTTTATGATAAATTAATTGATGTAAAATTTTAAGTATGGATTATAATTATATTTTTAATACTAATTATTATTTAAAATTTAATGCTACGTTTATTGTATTCTTAAAAATGTTTTATTATTTTTTTAATAAATTTTCAGCTTTTCTATTTTTAATTTGTTTATAGATTTTTGAATTTTTTGTATTATTCAACAGGCAGACCAGCCCATTAGTTTATGGGCTAAGTAGGCCTATAAGGACCCACCAAATCAAAGCCCATTTAGTTTAGCAAGACAATGTAGGCCTCTGCTTTATGCACCCGACAAATTATTTTCTGCAACTAAAATATTTCAATATACTCCTCTATACCCTATTGTTTATAAAATGGGAGGTACAAATGAGGGGAGAAAGTAGTTGCATAATAAAAAGGTAAAAATAAATAATTATGGAATTTTTAAATTTTTTATTATTATTTAATTTACAACTTTCTATAATTAAATTTATCATTCTATTATTAATAATTTAAATCGTATTCAAGAATCATAACGATCCTTATGAAATAATTTCCGGAATTAACGAGTCTTAGAAAATATTCTTATTGGTACAAATAGTTTTTCGATATGAACCCAGATGATTTTCCTTCTTTACAAAAAATATTAGTAGCAAATATTAAAAAATAAAAAAATATTAAATATTAGCACAGTATTTTATTTATTGTGTTTATTTTCACTGTAATTATATGATATATTTAGATAAAATTATCCATAAGAACTTCTCAAAAGAGAAAAAAAACAAGAAGAAAATAGAATAATTTTCATAATTTAAAATTAATTTATATACTATTTAAAAATTACATAAGAATTAGTAATTTAATTTTAACTTGTACAAAAAAATATTATATATTTTTTTCGTAAAAAATTCTGTTTGGAGAAACTTTTCTATGCTCGCACTATTTTATTGTAACTGGAATTTTTCTGTCTATTATTTTTTCTTTCATCATGCTAATGTTTATCATAATTTTTATGAAAACTTAGATATATTGTATTATTCTTATTGAATATATATATATATATATATATATATATATATATATATATATATATAAACTTTAATAAATAAAGAGATGTATTTTTTTAAAAAAATTATAAAAACTTTTAAAAGAGATAGA
>Ga0123342_1001150_pt1 | contig 44198 bp, 16 predicted proteins | sample Turbeawhitnodule_FD_89960 | JGI IMG/M metagenome (GOLD analysis project Ga0123342, IMG submission 89960) | Root nodule microbial communities of legume samples collected from Mexico - Turtle bean Mexico white nodule | ecosystem: Host-associated > Plants > Roots > Nodule | place: Mexico: Nepantla...
AGGAAAAAACACACCCGAAAATTGTTAACGGAGTTCGGCCTGTTTAGCCTAATCTCCGAGCACAGCAAAAACAACTCACTTTTATTATTATGAGAGAAGATATTACAAATTGGGATATATAACGGAGGAGAGTTTAATTTATAACCCTCAAACCTCCTTCCCAAACAATGAACCCACCGATGTGGGACTTGGGATTAAGCCAAAATCAACAACATGATCATAACTCCCATCTTTTTCTAGTTCTTACTCCTGATATTCCTGAAGAGGATACTGACCTTGAGGACGAAGATTATATCCACGTAAAGGTGAAAAAACAAAGAAAACACGAAAAAACTTTAAACTTTTACAATGATCATTTGAATGATTGTCGAACTTTATTGATAAATATCCACTTATAAAAGTTTTATGAATATTCAAATTAGAAAGAACGAGAAAAACATATAAAAAATTATTTAGTGAGTAAAGATGAAATTAGACGAATAATCCTTTCAAAATAAAATTATATTTATAAGTTTTGTAAGATTAAGTTATTATCTAAATACAAATCGCTAATGCCTATTTTGTTTTAGTGGTAGACTTAGTTTATTAAATAATAATCTATTCATGATTTTCAATTATGAATTCAAATTGAAATGATGAGTGATTAAATAATGAATACATGTAATTAATTTCAATATCTATAACGATCAGAATCATTCAAAGGACAATAGTGAGATTATAACACGAGAAAAACTTAATTAAGGCAAAAAAAAAAAGAGTAAGAAATGTGAGAATGGATCATAGAAATGTAATTTATGAAAAAGAAATGATCTAGAAAGGAAAGAACAAAAATGACAGGCAAGTTGAAAGATGAACAGAGCAATAAAGAATAGTTAAAAACTGGAGAGACGTATCAAGAGTGTATATATTGGGATCTGCTGTTATGATTCTGCTTATTCCTATCACCACCACCATCACATTCTTCCCTAACACCACATTCTTTAATACCCTTTCTTTATTATTTAAATAATACCATATTTATTATATCCCACAACCAAATCCAAACTTATAACACCAAAAATACTAATTTTCATTTTTTAATATTTTTTTCTCTCTATCCTCATCAAATAGAATATTGCAACACTCATAATAAATGTCCACTTGCAATATATTGTGCAAATCAAAGTAAGAGTAAACCCATCTTCACAACTTCCATTATTTTTTTTAATAAATTATAGTATAAAATTTTTTATGTATTAAATATTTTTATTCATAATACTTAAATTTATAAAAATAATAATTTATACCAGACAAAGATAAAGAAGTATTATGTATGACCTATGTAGCACAGACACGGACACGGACACGAACATGATACAGATACGAACACGAAAATACGTATAATTTTTAAAATATAGGATACGAGACTCAAATCTATATATTATATAATTATAAATTGACAATAAAGATTTATTTGCACTAAATATTTTTCAGTTTTGTTTTTAGCAGAAATATATTTTTCATGGTTGGTTCGAAATGATTTGTTCCTTATTTCTATAATCATAATAGAAATTTATACAATAACTTTGAGTTTTTAAGAAAATTAATGTATTTTTTGTTTTAAAAATTGTGTTGAACCCGTGTTAGAATTTTCAGAAATTCAACAAATATTTTTTGACGTTAAGATTTAAGTGATAAGTATCTTATGACTATCGTATCCGACACTGACATTTAAAGATTATTTGAGCTTGATTAGTGAATGACTCCTTAGATACTTACTTGACTAGTTATGCTTCAACTGTTGTGTCTTCTAATTTTACCGTTTTCAATAGATTTTAATTAATATAAATATAAAAAAATGTTTAATAATATATTGATAGCACTCTTCTACTCACTGTTGTGTTAAATTAAAGTATTATTATCCCAATTACGTAAACTCAAAATAAAAATATTCACCTCAAGTTAACTTAACCAACCGCACACATCCAGCACGTGGGGCCCACACCACTTGGGTCCATCCATCGAAACTCGCGCCAGAGAGAGAGAAAGAAAGAGACCCAATCCAATGCACCACGCGCCACGCCGCGTATATAAATACCCAAAACCGGTTCTCCACTCTCTCTGTAATTCAATTTCCAAGCACCAACGTTAGCGTTTCGGAGAAACCCACACACACAGTAAGAGGTTTCAGACCACGCACCTTGTCGGAAACTACGCTTTTACCCTCTCGCGGTGTCGGAGAGGAACATGATCGTAGGGAGAACAACAACAACATCATCATCATCGACCACAGAAACATCATGGTGCGCTGTTTCAGCTTAGGATCCGTTCTCATTCTGGCGGCGCTCGCTGCGTCCATGGTGGTCCTGCCGCTCATGCTGCCGCCGCTTCCGCCGCCGCCGCTCGTCCTTCTCTTCTTCCCCGTCGGGATCATGGCGGCGCTCATGCTTCTGGCGTTCTCACCCTCCGATGGCCACGGCGTCGTTTACGCCTCGTAGGATCGGTGCCACATTTCGGTGGTTCTGGAATGTTCTCACGGGATCGCTTCGTTTCGGGGTTTCGATTAGTTTTTTTTTTCTTACGCTGTTTATATGAAAGGGAATTAATTGTAAAAGAAAAAAAAAGAAAAAGAAAAAGAAAAAGAAAAAGGAAGAAGGAAGGATTCATTGTATTGCGGCATAGACACGGAAATTTCATTTTTGTTTAGTTATTATTTATTACTAATTCAACCATTTCTGCATTCACATTTTTATGCTAATTTAAAACAGTTATTATGATTAAAAAAATTATTATTATTATCTCGTTATTACGATCAAATAAATACTTGCAAAATAAAATAAGAAGATACGTGAAGAATGAGACAGAATATATTTATATTTATTTATAGAATATTGGATTTGCTAACTTTACTGATTTTTTTTAAAGTGACTATTTGCAATTTTATATAGTTATTTATTTATCTATTTATTGTACTTGTAAGTACGAAAAAATGTAAGAGTGTAAAAGATGAATTGTTCTTCCTTTGTGGTAAAACATTTTATTATTTTAATAATTTTTAAATAATGGCAATTTCTATCATTTTTAATTCATGGAAATAACTTTTGAGTTATTTTTTTATGAAAATAGTTGGCAAGTTAACTAAAATGAAAAAAAAAAAAATCATACTTTTTGACTGAAAAGATTATCAGTTTGAATTATTAAATTAATTTGCTGAATTAAAAATGTGTTTTATTCCATGATAAGTATTGTCCTTAGTCTTTTAAAGATAAAAGAAAAGTTAAAAAAGAGATGAAAGAGTGTAATAAATTAATGTAGAAGTGTAAATGGTTTAATTTTGTTATAATTTAAGACTTGATTCAACGAGTTTTGTCGAGTTTGTAATTTTTCTTAACTCAATTAAATTTATTCGAATTTTAATTGAGTTGGATTAAATCAAACAAATGAGTTTATTAAAAAAAATATACTTTTCTATAACTGTATAACTTCTGTATAAATTTTAATAATTAATTTTCTAATTATACTTTTATTTTATCATACAAAATATAGATGTATGTGTTTCCGGTAATTAATATAATATGTTTAGATTAAGTTAGATGAAGATGGAAACTTATTAATTGGGTATCTAACTAAAATTTAATTTGGTAAAACAAAATTAAATCTAATAAAATTCAAATAAACTTTACTCAATTGATTGAAATGTGGTTAGGTTTGGTTGATTGAGTTTGTAGGTCCATTTTGACCCACCAACATTTCTAATTTTATGAAATTGATTTAATATTAACAAATTTTATAAACAATTTAAATATTATAAAAATAACACTGGGGTATAAATAAAAAGTATTATATTGAAAAACTAAAATAACCTTTATTTTATACATTTTTAACAAAGTAATTAAAATTACCTATCAAACTCATTAATTTCATTTAAAGATTGTACTCTAACATCACTTTAAATAAATAAAAAAACCATGTTTACTTCTTTATTATGCTTCGAAAGGTTATAATTCTTTCACTATTCATAATAGAGGTATTTTGGAATATTTATAACTGTTCCTGAAATTTGCATAATAATAAAAAAACAATTTAAATTTTATGGGTACTAAGGTTAGCAAATAGTATCTTTTTTGTAAGGATATTTTTTATACTATAAAGAATTTTATTAAAAAAATAAATGAAGAATGAATATCATATTTAAAAAAAAAAAGTTATAAATCATTTTTATTTAAAACTTATTTTTTAACTTTTTAAAATTTATTTCTTTTTATTTTTTCTAAGATTATGAGAAGATTTTCTATTTTTTTTTTTAGATTTGAATTATGTCCCTCGAGATTATATTCAAACTATGTTAAATATATATAATTGATAAATATGAATGCTATCATTATTTTTTTTAATCTTTCTTATCTGTCTATATTACAAGAAAAACATACTCTCACACCAAGTGCTTAAAGAAGGATTTTTTTAAAAAGTAATTCAATTATGTTAATAGTAAAAAAGATTTCAATAAATAATTCACTATTAGTTAGTGATTAATTCAACCTATTTTATTTTTCAATGATATTCAAGGATTATATTGGATTTTTATTTTATCAATAATGAAAAAATAAAATTAAATGAGATACTCAAGGATAAGGATCATATTGAATGCTTAAACAACATTCCCCTATTCTTCAAAAGTACCTTTTTATTTAATTAAGTTAATTATTTTACAAAATATATATTATGTGATTGGTAATTGAAATGTATTTGGTTGAGATTTAAATTGTATATGTGTTCAAGATATTATAAAGAACTTACTCAAAAGTTTGAGGAAAACTTATTATTTTGAAATTTTTATTTTTTGTATATAATAATATTGGAAAAATATAGTATAGTGTTGTGTATATGTTTTGTAAAATAATAAGACATGTAATTAAATATGAATTATTAAGAAAATGAATAAAGTTACAAAAAGAAAGTGGAAACTAGTCTTTTATTTATTCAATCAATTTAAGAATTTATTGAATTAAAATTTCATGAACAGTAGTTTTTTTTTTTTTTTTTTCTGAGATGAGAATGAAAATTGCAGGTTCATTCAGTAGTGTTTTATGCGTAAGGGCTGAAGATACCATACTTGTAAGTAAGAAAGCTTCTTTTGGAAGAAGATAAAGATTCAAAAAGACAAATCTTAAATAATTAATATTTACTTTAATAAAAATAAAAGGATTGTAATTAAAATTTGTTTGCTGTAACAGAAATTAAAAAAAAAATGTATAATAAAAAATGAAACTCAAACAAGTATAACATATTTCATTAGTTATTCATATATCATTGTATATATTGGATCGACTTATTATTTTTTAAAAAAACATTTTTTTTTAGTTTCTTTTGTTTTTTTTAAGTATTTTCCTGATTTTCTTATTTCAAAGAAACAAATCCTATCTGGTTCTCAAATAAACATGTTTTAAAATTATTTATTTTATGTTTAAACAAATTTATTTTATGTGATTAAAACTATTTGAAATTAATTAACTTTTGTTATTTTTGTAATTGAGGTTATATTTTCAAATAGTTTTAATCATAGAGAGAATCAAATAGTGTTAGTCACAAAATATCTCAATTACAAAAATATTAATTATTAATTAATTACAAAAAGCTAATCATATTCACATACATTTAAAAATAACCAACTATAGTAAAATAAATATTGTTCAAAATTTTGAATCGCATTTAGAAATAATTTTTTTTCTTGAAATGTTTTTCATCGAAACCTCGTATCGTAATAATAGAGAGTCGTTGAAAATATAATCTCAATTAATTAAAGAATATTTTGGGGAGATATAAAAAGCTGAAAACAATTAAAAAAAATTATATTTTAATTTACTATTTTTTATTATCATTTATAATTGAGTCTGAAAAAGGGTATATTTTTGGCAAATATATGCTTTTATATTGTTCGATTGAATAACCCAAATGTTAGGTGAAGTATGTGTTTAATTGTAAAAAGTGGAATAAGCTCTTTTTTTTAAATATATTCACTAGTTTTAGTTACAAATAATATATATATTGTTATTTTCCATGAAAATGAGTAGAAAAAGGTTAATGTGGAGAGAGAAAATGTAAAGAAAAATGAAGTAGAATTTAAAGATGATGAAATAGTTGTACCAAACTTACTTGAATTGAATTAGTTGACCTAAGGCTGCTAAATAGACCATGAAAGGGAAATGTATATGAATAATTTTTATATTGTTGACATGCATGCATTGTTTTGGATTGGAAACACAACTAACCTTAAAAACATTCAAAAAAACATTGAAAGAATAATGTACATGTGCTACACCTTTGCTTCTCAATTTGATTTCAAACCATGTGACAATAAATGCAATACTTGTGAAATGAAAATAAAAAAAAAATAGATTTAGATAATCATAAACCATAAATCCTAAATTCCAAACACTACTTAATTCAATCGAATTGGAACAAACAGTAATAAGTCGACTCAATAAATCATCCACTACAGGAAAATCATTAAATAAAAATTGATTTTCTGATTTTAGAACAAAAAATAACTAATAATTAGTTGTTGTATTGACTAAATTAGAGACCATTGTAGAGACTAAAAAATTATTGATTTTCTAAATTAGTTTTTATTATTAATAAATAGTTTTTAAATTGGTATCTAGTTAGCTACCAAGATTTTTGCTACCAAATTTAGAATCTAAATAATCGGTAGTTAAAACCTTGGTAGTTAATTAGATACCAATTTTAATTTAGAAACTATTTATTAATAATAGAAACTAATTTAGAAAAAAAATCTTAACAACTAATTATTTTTTTATCTCTAAAGTAATTTTTATTTAATGTTTTTTTTTGGTGTAGATTTCATTCTTTTTATACGTTGTTCATTTTATTTTTCTCCTTTTTCAATATGGACTTCCAATTTTACATTTAAATTTCTCACAAAAAAAAAAAAAAATTAAGGAAAGATTATACTTCTCCTTATTAACATAAGATAATATTTTGTTTTGATTTCTTAAAATGATGTTGAGATTACTTTGTGTACACTTAAAATATCTGACAGTATTATTGATCATAGTAAAACATCTGATAGTATTAATTATTATTTCCAACAATATTTATTTTCTATCAATATCATGGAAAAAAAGTATTTTTTATAAAAAAACTTTCATAAGGATTAAAATAACATTTTAAAGTCTATTTTATTATTGAAAGTAATTTTTTATTTATATATTCTTATTCTCTTATTTTTATAAATACATATTCTTACGTATTCAAAACAATAGTATTTATTAGAAGAAAAATAAACTATTTTTTTAATATTCATTGAAAATTAAAACATCATCCATGAAATTGTTATGGTATGCGTTTAAAACATCGAGCAATACATTTTTGAAAAAATTGAAAAAGTGAAGGTTGTTAAAACTATTATTATAATATGCATTAAGTCTTTAAAAACTTTAAGCATGATTAGATAGAAAAACACTCATTGTTTCTCTGATTAAAGAGAGAAAGAATGATTATGCTTTTTTTTTTATGTCATACATTTGTTGCTCAACACCTAACCAAAAACAAAGTTATAGGTTCATCAAAAAGATCTTCACCAATAATGCAAATTATGTTTAAATCAATTTTAAATTTTAATTTAATTAGATCCAATTCAAACCAAAGTATTTGATTCTTACTTGGTTCATTTAGATACTGGATTTGTGATTTATAATCTAATAATCCCAACCAAACCAATTATATATATTTTTTATTAATTATTTCGAATGACATTTTATAATATACTTATACAACTTTTTAAAACAATTCTAATTATTATTTAGTTTATGGAAGTGAATTATAATAAAAAAAATGTTGTTTATTTCGTTTAGAGAAAGAGTTATGTATGAATTTTTGGATAAAAGTATTTTTTTTCTTCTATAGATAAATTTGTATATTATATTAGTTTAGTCTACATTCAATAGATCTAAATTAACCTTTTTTTTATTAGATTAGTTTAGTCTGAATTATGTTTTTTTTTAATCTAAACTAATCAAACCAATAAAATTTGAAGATTTAATTTTTGTTTTCTTAAATCTGATCCAGATCAATCTAATCAACATTAACATATTTGACCTAAAATATTAACACATTAAATTCTTAAGTTTTTCTCCATCTTTGAATGAATGAAGAAGAATATCTTTGATCAGTAGTGACTGCTTCAATGAAATTTCACTTCAATTTCCTTCTGTCTTCTTCTTAACACAACTTTATTCAATACTTCATCACTTGTTCAATGAATTATTATAAAGTCACACTTTCTCCATACATTTCATTGTTAAAACGATTCATTTTAGTCAACTTATATTTTGCATATTTTCTTGGAATTTAGTATTTTAAAAATTCAAATTCACTATTTTATTCTAAAATTCATGTTCTAAAACCACTTTTATTCTGAATTGCCTTTTAAGGTACATATTTGAACACTACAAACCATGACACATGATATCTAAGAAAGTCACCAAATGAATGTCATAGTAACAAGTGCCAATATAATAGTAGAAACTAATCAACATTTTAACTTTTTTTGAGAAATAAAAGCCATTTTTTCAAAGAAACTAAAACCATATTCAAACCACTTTAAACTGCCAAACTAAGAAAAATAAAAGTAAATTCTTCAGAAGCACCCTTTTTTGAATTTTTCCTTTTTCCTAGAATATCAGAAGCATGGTTGTCACATTGAAATGCACCCAAAAAACACATCATCAAGGTGACAGGATAATAAATTTGAAGCATGTAAGCTGAACTAAGTCACCACCTAACACACACACATTGTCCCTAGAAATATCATATTTTATAGTTTGATGAATGGGGTGCTGCAACTCCATGATTATGTTACATGCATTGTCCTTCCATTTGACATCACATGTGGTACACTACAGAGCATTGTCGAGGTCAAAGCTTACACAAATATCATGCAATTTTATAACCCTTCAAGAGGAAAAATCATATGAATCGGTTAGCACTTCAATTCTGTCCAAGATTTGATACCATTGCACCAGACAGCATATTGCAGGATCCAGGAACAGAAACTGTGTCAGCTGATCATAACCCTTTGCTGTTTCACATATCCTTGTCAATGATGTCCCTCATCATCTGTATTGGTATAAGCCCTTCAGTTCGTATAGCATCTTTGTTTGGATCAGGACTAATAAAGAACACAGTCGGCAACCCACGAACCTGAAATGCATCACATTCATGTGTGTTCTTTAAAAAACTGTCACAATCCAAATTTCAACTGAAGGGCAAAACAATTATCAGGGGTCTTGTCTAGTCTAGGCTTGAAGGTTGAAACACCAACCATTAAAATAGTGCTTTTTGTCAACCATAATACCAGATCTAGACATTTGGGGTTACTATCTTCAAATAAACAAACAGGATTAGCATGTGTTGGTTTATGAGGAAACTGCTTAGACCCCATGATACAATGCATGTTTATTTTTGTCCCCCCATTTTTAGGGTACAGTACCAGAAGTTCACGTGTCATTTTGTAGAGGAAAAAGTACAAAGAGGTCTCAGTAACAGGATACACCACAGTCTAGAGACCCTCATTTGTAATACTAGGATATGAACATAAAAGCATGAGGGATGAACCCATTTACTCTTTATTATAATAACTCTTTGACAATTTTAAGAAAAAATAATGTTTTTTAATAGATCTCTATTTAGTATTTGTGTGCATGAACACATTGTAAACAAAAATGGGCGTGTATTACCTGCATGTCGCGTGAAAATTCATACTCGTCATCAGTATCAACCTTAACAAACACCGCCTTGTTTTCGTACTCAACTGCAAGCTGAAAAAAAATTAAATATGGATGGTTATTTTTGAGATTTCAAATCAACTACTCAACAAGACAAATGTTGAGGGAGATGGTGTGAAATTAAGAACCACCCTATTGATTAAAACATGACATAGTTATTAAATTAAGGAAACAAGACAAAGTATGCAAAGATTGTTCAAGTATTGAGTAAAATGTCAGTGCTGAGGGAAAGAAAACCAACCAGTTGGAGAACAAATTCTAGATCCCCAGATGCTTAAATTGGTTCTACCAGTAAGAAGATATATGCATTCAAACAGAAGATGAACTATTGCAGCCAACTTGATTGTCAGAATTTGCAATGTGTCCTTTAGTGAAGTTTATCAATGTATCTCTTCTAGTGATGAAGTAAAACAAAATATTGAATATTGGCTAATAATTATCATATAAATTAGTGCTAACATTCGTTTGAAATTTCAATAGAACTTTTGTATAAGTGCTTTGCTTGTCAACTGGTTGCAAAGTTGCAGTCAATACTTTGAACTTCATTAATAATATATGCACAACCGTTTTCAAAATCACATCGTCTCTCAACTAAGGATGCATTTGAAAAAGAGTGTTTAAGCTAATCTAGCATAAGTGTTTGGGATCGCTTATGATATGTCCATAAGCTATTTTCAATTTATTTATATGAACTCTTGTGGATAACTTATGAAAACAGTTTGACCTTGTTTCCTCTTCAATTATGGAAACAATTTACATGTAAGTACTTACATTATACGCACTAATTTATTATGCGCTTAATATGGTGTTCATAACCAAACACAATGACAAATGACTAAAGCCTCTTCCTGGTCTTTTAATACTTCCTCTTCCTCCTCCTCCTCTCACCTCACCTCCACCTATTCACTAAGTCTTGCTTGTAGATTAAATTTCAATGCATGAACCCTAATCGTTGATCCAATTCATAATTATTTCCGTCCCCTACATTATCATAAAGTTAAGAACAATATTATACAAGATTTTACTGAATATACAGCATTAGATAAGGAGAAACTACTTCCGATCCTCTTGGATTTTCAAGATCTTCAACGTATTATGAATTTATGGTGAAGAATCAGTTTTGTTATTGATGCCATTAGAATCCTGAAGGGTATGTTCATAATGGCTACAGCACAATTACAACCGTAAATTGGTAAACACAATAGCTAAAACTCATGAATAGACCAAGACTCATGTAACTTAGTTCAGACACGTTAAAAGACTTATTGCAATTTATAAAGCATAGAGGTTCAATCTCCTTAAATAGCATTCAACAAGCCCGAATCTATCAAGTTATTTTTGAGATCAATCTCAATATCTATTAATTCAGAATATGGCACAAGCTCCATCTGAGCAAGTTTTGCAAGCAACCAATACTCTCGCATCTACTATTAATTCAATCATATGCACAACAAAATAATATTAGAGAACATGCTTAGAAGTCATGAAAATGTTGTATATAGCCTGGTCATGTGGAATAACACTGAAAGGAGGGCAAGGATTGCTTATTAAATTATCAATTACTTGCAGAGTTGTCAATAATGCACTATAGCAACATGGCGGATAGCAGTGGCCCCTGGCCGCAACGCACTGCCCTAGTGTACTGTAGGCTCTGAAGTGGTCACCATAGAGGCTTAATGGTGTCTAAAATCCTGAAAATAGCCTCAATGAATTTGAACAACATTGCGACTACTGAACATCCCTGTGCGACCCTCTGCCAACCACTGTGTGTGGTGACTCTCACTACCCTTTTAGCAGCTTTTTTACTTCTCTCATTCTGATTCTCTGGTTTTTTACAGTTGTCTCTTATAATCTCATTTTCTTGCACTCACCAATCTCTGTTTCTTTTAATCTCTTTTCTGTGATTTGTCTCTACTTTGTTCTAAGTTTTCTCTTTATTTCATTATTGTCTCCCGAGTCTATCAGTCCGAGGTCTGTTTTGCAACTATCTACCAGCGAAAGACTCAAACCCTTTCGTTCCTATTTTTATTTATCTCTTTGGTTAGTCACGGCCATCCTTTGTTACTATCTACTTGTATTTTGCTTAAGAGCTAAGACCTATAACATTAATGTTCTTAAAATGTTGCTTGTCCACAAAGAATCTATTTGTAATTTTTCCCTTAAAACATTTTTGTACATAAGTTTCAACCGTGCATGCTATTGGAGTAATGATGATGGAATGAAATATGATAGCCGGTTAGCAACCAAAAAAAGTAGAGAAGCAACAAGCTTCAGCTTATCCGTTGACAATTTTCCATTCCATGTTGGAATAAAATCAGATATGATACAATATGAAAAATAATGAGTTTTAGCAAACAGTTTTCATGTGAAAATCAAAAACCTTTTACCATTTTGTTTTGAACCACCGGTACTAACAATAACCTACATATAATATTGAGTGCAAGAACTAGCTAAAATAACTATGGCCTCATTCACATTGAAAACTGATAAACATCGTGACACTGTTAGGAGGATATAAGGAGAAGCAGTAGTTAGTTGAGATAATTAGAAGGATTAGTTAGACATAAATAGAACAATAAGGATTTAGATTTATTATTGTCATTGAAAATTGAGAATTGATTCTTTGAGAAGGGGAACCTTGGAAGAGTGCTTTCTTCATTGTACTTTTCATTCTATTCAATAAAAACCTTTCTTTTCTTTCTCATTTCAATTCTTGGTTCAAACACACTCAGTGAACATGAATAATAGAAAACCTCAGAAGGGAACAATGCACTTGGAATATATAAATCCATAATCTGTTAAGATCAAACCAGATAGGCTGTCCAACAGATTGGAAACCCTTAATTTTGGGGGCAAGGAAAATGAATAACATGTCAAATTCATTGTCATACTGGACAATTAATGATGAAATTAACCAGTGTATAGAATCAAGGTTTTAAATTGAAGTTGAGATTGCAGTTGTAGTTTTGTTGCAAACATTGACATTGCAGACCAATGTGGCAAAAAACTGCAGCAGTGTTGTTCCAAAAACTTTGATGTTGCACCAAATATGCAGTTGCAGACTTTTTTTCAAAGGCGAGTCAAATATAAAATTGAAACAGAAAAACTAACATAAGACATGCCATTGTTTGTACCTCCAACCAGCCCCCAATAACTATAATAACAATTTCTTTATGCAAATAGGCAAACTTTGTTAACAATTGAATTTCTGGCACTTGTCTGTTTCCTTGTAGGAAAATATTTGTCAAATATTCAATGAATCTAATCTATTTTTTTGGTGAATAGTATTTAATCAATCTCATAACAAATTCTAAAAACTAATTAAAGACTAGAAGCAACGGAGGCTGATTCAAATAAAGGTTGAATTCAAAAATCAGTAATAATACATTATGGCATTGTGCTTGCCTGAAAGTTGAAACCAACATCAGATAGGCAACAACACATCCTCGTAGTGAAATCAGAGCAAAGGTTAAGCATTTTACAGATAATTTAAACCACGTACCATTTCAAGTTCTTGAGCCATTAAGATGCATGGTCCACACCAAGTTGCATAGAAATCTATAATAAGAGGAACTTTTCTTTCTCCCTTCACCAGCTCCTGGATTTCCTCAGCTGACAACTTTTTCTACAAATCGAAAATAACAAACAATGGGATCACTGAAGTGTCAGACTACATTTAATTTATTGAATAATAAACACAAAAAAAGTAAATAGCATATGTTTTGACAACGTTATTTTTTTACATTGTTATTCACTCACAAACTGCCTTCAAAGTCATGCCAACAATTATTTTTTTATTGATTGTGAGTAATGCATTGAAATTGAATTAAGAAAAGGTTAAACCCTTCTATATTCTTTCTTCTTTTCCAGAACTCCTACATTTACACAGTAAGAAGTCATAAGGAAACAAATAAAAAAAAACTCTTTTTTAAGTTCCTACTCATAAAGGGTAAAAAAGTAAAGAATTTTATTAGAAGAAAAACCAACTATTACATCAGAAACAAAAAAAACCATTCATTACATTGAAAACTGGTAACATTTTTGCGACTTAAACGGGTGTACAAAAGAATAATAAGAAAAAAAAAAAAACACAAGAAAAGACATTTTGTTGAAACCTAGATAAACTGTTATGAAACATGAAAATTCAGAAAGAGTAACATAGGAGGCATGGGAGGAAAAAACAAGATAGACCCAGAAAGAATATGGTAGAAAGTGAAGTGTTTGAAGTGGCATACCACAAGATAGTCATCCCTGATATATTTTCCTTGGGGTGGCTTGCAGAGGAACTTTCTGGGTATGGTGGAGAGTGAAAGAGGCTTATTGTTGTTGAGGTGAGTGGTTGTGGTGAGAGGATAAGGGTGGTGGTGAGTTAAGAAAGAAGGGTTTGGTAGAGAAGAAGAAAGGGGTTTGGAATTGAAGGGTGAGAGGGTGGGCATGGTGTGGTGAGGAACATGGCAATGGGAGAGAAACATTGTTGTTGGTTTGGAATTTGGAGAGAGAGAGAGTGTTCAATGCAGAGAGGGTTTTTGAGTACAGGGGTTTACCATATCTACTTCTTTCATAGAGATGCATAGATAGATAAAATTTATCTTTAACCTAGGTTTTTTTTGTCACTAAATAATAATAATAATATAATTTAGACAAATTATTTCTGGATTTTTAAAAAAAAATGTTAAGGAAAAAACCAATATTTCATTATTAGTTTTAGAAGTTATTTATTATGTTTTCTGAAAAGTACATTAACTATTTTTTTATTTTAAAAGAATTAATCGTTTTAAAATTTTAAACATCTCTTTTAATGGAAAAAATATTTCTACTTCGAACAAAACAAAATCTTCTAGGTATGTCTTTTCAAGTTTTAATATGTTTTTAACTATGTAAATTTCTCTTTTCAAATTTAAAATTTATCTTTATTTCTTTAGATTTGAAATATAATCAAAATTTTCATTTATTAACTACAAGTTATTTACATAATAATCTATTTTAATTTTACATTTGTATCATTAAATATCTAATTATTTGTATGTTATTTTTTAAAAATATTAATCTTAATTTCATATGAAACTTTTGGACGAATAAACGAAACCATTTTTTTAAAAATTACATGAACTAAAGAAATTAATTCTAAATTTAAAGAATGAAAAAAAGTTAACAAATTTAAAAGGAATAAAACATTTTTTTTATTTCCATCATTTGGATTTGGCACATTGGGAAAATGGCTTCTTAATTTTCCATTAAATGAAAGGTTCACCAAGTATTTTCTTTTAAAAAAAATCTAAGTACATAGTTTTAAAAAAATTATTCTTAAAAAGAAAAAAAAATCTCATTTTAGTTTTCTGGAAAAGTTAAACGAGAAAGATATAAGAGAACTTATGCTTTGTTGACTATCTATATCTTCTATTATTTATTCGATATTTTTTTTCTTCCTTTCTTTTCATCACTTTTTGGAATTTCTTTTTATCATTATTTTCAATACATAGGTTTCAATACAGAGGAAAACACACTGAGAAAGCATTTTTAATCACATAAACGAGTCACTATAGATTTTCATGGCATAATTTTTTTTTTTTTAGAAAATGAAAATAAAGAAACAAATTTGTTTCTTAGGAATACATGTAGCTTAAAGTTGAACATGACTTGTCATTTGTTATATATAAACTTTTTATAAATTTTCTATTTTAGGTTTTGTACATATCTTTTACACATACATGATTGTGAATAAAGATATACTAACATCAACAACAACAAAATTACCAAGCAATTTTTTATCTAACGAGTATATAATCTTAAACACAAAATAGTTAGTATATTATTAAGATTTAGTTTATTAAGTTTAAGAGATAAGATTTAAATTAAATGAAAAAATATAAATATCTTTTAAAAAGATATTTATGAAAGAAATTCATTCTTTATGTGTACTAAACAATTTCATTTTTCTAGAACTTAAAATATTATATATATATATATATATATATTAACATTCCAATTTAATTTTTTTTCATTGAGATGGTGTCTAATGATAGATTATGAGAATTATAACAAGATATGCTTATTAAATTTTAATAAAGAAAATTTTCTGATTAACTGTAGTTTTGTTTCTCTCATTCTATAGTTTTTCTTCTCTTCTTTTTTGCATGTGGTTACATTAAGACTTTATTGGTTAGATTTGTTTAGGAATAGAAACTCTCAATTAGATTAAACTATTATAACTTTCTATTGTAAGATTTTTATTCCTGAAGCTCTTTAGATTTTGTATTTTTTGAAATTTTTATTCCTGAAGCTCTTTAGATTTTGTATTTTTTGAAAGGTTCAAAAGATTATATAAAGACTTTCCTTCCTTAAAAAATTATCTCCAAGTAAGAGAGTTAACCATAGATTATCTCAGTAAAAGAGTTAACCATAGATTATCTCAGTAAGAGAGTTAACCATAGATGTTTTGGTATTCAAAGTTAAAACTTTAGAGTAAAAAATGGTTGACTTGATTTGATACTTTTGAGTTGGATTGCTATTTGATAATAAATATGGTATTGAAATATGTTTATAAACTTCATTGAGTAATTATTTGAATGTTGAAATGATGAATTGTTGAGGTGGAATGTGTATAATTTGAGAGGGTTATGTGGAATTGAGTTATATTTAAAAAAGAAGAAAAAAAAGGTAAGAAGGGTCTAGCCCACGCTACAAGCCAAAAATTATATTAAAAAAAAAAGAGGCATAAAAAGAAGGATGATAAAAACCTATAGTCTATTTATGGACTTATTTGCAAATATGAGTCTAATTGGAATTTTGTTTATTTTTGTAGACCCAATCAAGAGGATAACTCTAGTATGAAGGAATGTACAAAGTATATCCAAAAAGACCTCTAACTCATCAAAACATAAATTAGAGTTTTGGTCAGAAGAATATAAGAAGATTGAGTTTCAGCTAACTAGTCAACATTATTTTTGGGTCAAACTTTAGTTTAAATAAATTGTATAAAGTTGTTTAGGATTTCATGGGCCATGTATTGGGTCTAGTAGCATAAAATAATTGAACCAAATATTTGGGCCAAGTAGCATAGGTTTTTGGACTTGTATTTGGACCAATAGCATAACAGGTCTAGTTAGGGTTAAAAGTGACTAGCCAAGGTAACAATTGAGCTTATTTGAACCCAATGTAACCATAAGTTGTTAGGTGTGTTTGTGTGGGTCTCACCGACACTATGTAAGACTTATTACTGAAACCAAATTCACTTTAGGTTCACTTTAAAGACGTGAAGCTTTTCCCCAATTTCTCTGAAACCAAATTCCTAGTTCAAGAAACCCAAAATAGTGCCTCCAATTTTTCACTAGTTGTTCGATTTCTTCCTTTCACCATTTCTTCCTTATTGTGGTTAGTGTAATGGGGAGAGATTAGAAAGTGAGAAACCCTAATCGATTCCAGTTATTGAAATCGTTTGTCTTGGCTAAGCAAATTGAGTTCCAAATCCATTCCAATGGGTAGGCATTGATTTCAAATGTGAGTTTATTATTCGTTTCAAAGTTCATTCTCAGTTACTAAGATTGGATTCCATTTTTAATTTCTAGTCTTTTCTGCATTTGGATTTAATTGGTACAAAGGTTGTGTAAAGATTTTCTAACGAGGAGCTGAAACGGAGTTGAAATTGCCACTACCATAAATCGTGACTATTATATGACACTAGGGTGACATCTCCATTTTATCTAGGACTGAGCCCTCTCTAGGAGCATCTCCATTAGTGAGGATTGAATCCTTTCTATTAGCGTCCCCATTAGTAAGGACTGAGCCATCATTATTAATGTCTCTTTAGCGAGGATTGAAACCACTCTATTAGCATCATTTTTATAAGGTCGATGCAATTGTCTTAACTTTCAAGTATATATTGTCCATTTTTTCTCCACACAATGTCGACACAAATACACACTTAGTGTCTATTTTTTAAAATTAGTGATGAATTTTAACAGATTTTAAAATGATATTTCTTGTACTATATAAGAATATTTATTTGATCATAGCACCATTATATAAGTTTTTATGATATAATTTTCTATGGTACTATAATTGTGATTTTCAACATTTTTATCAAATCTCTTTAGAACTTGTTTTGTTAATTAGGATTATTATCTCACTAAAAATATTATTTCAAAAGCATAATAGAAGGATGCCATGGAGACTGAAAAAACTTAAAAGATTTGGTTTTTTAGTTGGATTATTATTTTTAAAAATAAATGGTAAAATATGGATTAATTCCATTATGCTTTTACATTATTTGTATGTCTATATTTGAGAATAATTTTTATTTATTTATGTAAAAACTTATTCATACAGTTATTTTTATGTTATTAAAGATATTTCAGACTTTTATATCTTACAAAAAAAAGTTTCATAAGGGCTTTTGACATGAGTTGTTAAGAATTACAAACCAATAAAAAATCATGAAGTGCCTAAACATGACAAATTGTGTTTTAGATGAATAATATTGTGCTTTTATTGTAGAGTAATTGCCATGAAAAGACCACAAATATGCCAAAAGAGGTGAGACACAATGAAGAAACATTCCTTCATTTCTTAATTAATGAAAGAGAAGGTTACAATTAAAAGTCTATATAATTAAAGTTATGAGAGATAATGATTTTACCTCTACCCTGTATATGGTGTTCTCTTTCACTGGTTAGGCAAATTACACATATATAGTTGCTACAACTTTCTCCCTCCTTGAATCTATATATCCCTCTCATGTTGATCAAATTATAAGCTTTGTACACATACAATCATGTCACCATGTACCTGTCATCATTAACTTCTTCCAATTCTCAGTGAAGAATCAACACCTTTGTTGACACTTGCAAAGATCCTAGCAATCTCTAGTTGAGTATTGGCTATGATTTCAGTTCTCTTGAGCTCCATCTCCCCTCTCTTTGCCTCAGCTTCAACTCTCATCTTCTCAATTTCTTTCATAGTGTCCATTCTCGTTTGTTCTGATCTCACCACCACTTCTGCTAGCCACCTTATGCTTTCTGCTATGTCCATGTCTTCATTGTTGTTGTTATTGTTATTACTATTACTGTTCCTTCTCACCCTCTTGTTGTTGTTCTCACTTTTCATCTTCCTCTTGTTGCACCTCACCTTCTCCTTTTCACTGTATAGAGCAGGTGTGCTACTATCCGAGTCCATTAGATTCTTGTTAGATACATGCTCAGATGATTTGCCTCCTAACCCATCTTCCTATTAATGCCAAAACATTAATATTTATATAATATGGTGTGTGTGTGTGTATATATATTTTTGAAGCATAAGAGCACAATGCTAACACACTCAAACCATCTTAATTCCAATGGCTGTTCTAATGTCACTTTACTTGCATAATATATGGTTAATTTTATTGAAAGGTAGCAACCTAGTTCCTACACTTTAAGAGACACCTATTTTTGTCCCTTGCAATGATTTTTGGGTAGCATAATGCTTATTTAGTATAATGGAAGAATTAGGTCAGCACCTAATAATGGGTCTTGGTAACTTTTTACTTAATATAGATTAACTGTTTTAACATGAGTAATCAATGTAAATTCTATACACTGTTAGCTAATAAAAAAGTCCAGATATTATATTTTTAAAATAATTGTTATAAAAATAAATGAGTTTGCATTATATAGCAATTTATAATTACATCACAGCACAGAAAAAAATACACAAGACAGTGACTTTTACTGACTAAATTTTTTAAATAGAATATATAATAACTATTGAATAAGTCACATAGTTTAGTCATTTTTCAGTTCATGTTTGGTACTGTTCTTTAAGAGATGAGTTTCACTTACTTTCTGTGAATTGTCTTGTAAAGAAAATCAATCATACATTTTGAAAATCCAAGATTTGTTTTCTCTTTATATGATGAAACTGATCAAGGTCCTTGAAGCAACAATCATACATTTTTTATGAACAAGTTGAGGAAAATTATTTGCAACAGTACTATTATGCACAGAATGTTACACTCACAGCATAAAGCGCAATAATTAGCAAAAAAGTTTTGAGCCATGTAGTGCCAACTTCACCAAGTTAAACATCCTTCTGAAATGGATGAGTCATGATCATACAAGGAAAAACAAAAGATCAAGCCAAAGTTAAATAAATAACCACACCCAGAATGAAAAATTGTGCAGCATATAATAATCTATGTCTACCTTGGCTAGTCTTTCAACACCATTGGATCCATGAGAGTTTTGTGCAATTGTGAGTGGTGGAGGAGCAACAGAAGGAGGAGGTTGTGAAGCAGCCAGTGAAGGAGGCTCCAGCAGCACCATAGCCTGGTTATTATTGGTGGTAGCATGTGGTGGTTGAAATGATGGTGCTATTGTTGGTGTTGGTGGTGGTGGTGGAAGTGAAGATACTGGTCCTGTGCCACGCAGGAGAAGATCAAGGCGAGAGTACAAAGGCCAAGATGATGCATCAGCAGTGGTTGCAGACTCTGATCTGTACCTTTTCTTCATGGACTCAATCTTGTTCTTGCACTGAGTCTGAGTCTTTGGTGACTTGGTGGAGTTAGCTCTTGATGAGACATGTTTTGCAACATCTTCCCAGTCATGGCCCTTGAGTTTGGCTCTGTTTCTGAGCACCCATTTGGCCTCATAGGCCTCAAGAAGGGTCGACACAGCCCCTTCACTCCACTCATCCCTCTTCAGCCTATCACTGCCACCACCAATGGCTTTCCTTGGAGAATTGTCCTCCTTGATGGTGCCATGATTAGGGAGGAGGAGGAGAGATGATGGGTGGCTATCATCTTGCTTCTCTGATTTATCCTCCATCTCTCATCCCCCATCTACTACAAAGCTTTTAACCCTTTCTGTTTAGCTGCTAACATGCTTCAAACCTCAGTGTGAGAAACCATCAAATAGAAAGGGTGCACAACCACTAGCATTAGAAAGAGAGCTAGAAACAAAAAAAGAACAAGTAAAATGGAAAATAGCACTAGTGGGCGGTGGAAAGGAAAATAAAATGTTCACCTTTTTGTCAAAGAACTCAATCATATCAATGCCCTTCAACCTTTCTTTTTCTTGCTTTTGTGCAAGAGGTGGTGCTCCATAGTGTTGTTACCTTATGATTTTAAATCCTAGTTAATTATTGCAACCCTGACTCTACAATCAAGCTTTTAAATTAGGACTCTTTTACTTTGTTTATACATTACAACTATGGTGGCATACATCACTTAAATATAAGTCTCTTAAATTGTGTGTTTATATTGAACACATATTGAACATCGACACACTCGTAAGATACGTATTGAACATCGACACTCGTAAAACACGTTTATATTGAACACATATTGAACACCAACGACACTCGTAAGACACGTATTGAACATTGATATTCGTAAAACACGTTTATATTGAATACCGACGACACTCGTAAGACACGAACATCGACACTTGTAATACACGTATTGAACATTGACACTATTACATAAATCCCGTATATATGATACATAGCATCAGAAACATTTGATATTGAAAATAATTGTTTGAGTATGATAAGATAATGAGGAAGGGAGAAGGTTTTGGTTGAGTTAATTTGGCTGTTAGCGTTGATATGAAGCCAAGCATGACATGGAGTGGGCCAAGGAGAAGGGTGGTGGTGGTGGTGGGTCAGTCACGTGGGTCTGTCACCCACTCTCCACTCCCCTCAGAATCCTCATCACACAAATATTTTCACAACCATTCACCACCACCAACATCACCACCTTCCACCACCAGTCAATGTGCTCCCCTCACTCAAAACACCAACACTTACATTAAGCTTTTACCCCATATACTCAAAATTCTACTTTATTCTTAATTCAACTTTACAAAATTAATTTATAATAAATTTTAAATTTTTTTAAGATCAAATATTTTGAATAAAAGATAATTAAATTGAATTTTAACTATTTTATAAATTTGAGTAATTTTAATTAATTTTTTATTAAAAATTTTATTACATTGAATGTTCTAACTATTTTTTTTATTTTCATCTAATTACTTCATTTTTTTATTTTACTATTATTAGAATGAGATATTTATTATTTATTTTTATCTTCTTATCTTTAAGTCGTTGTTCAACTTATGTCTTCTTTCTTTTATATCTTTCATCTCACATGGTCAACTTGTTCTTCAATAAAGAACAAATTGACCAATGAGTTAAAAGAGACGAGAAAGGAAAAATAAGTTGAAAATAATTAGATAAAGAAATAAGAACAAATTCTTTTAACATGAATTCAATTAAAAATATTTAAATTTATAATATATATTTAAAAAATAATTGAAATAAAATGTTGATTAAAATAATTAATAAAGTTTTTTATAAAAATGAGTGATTTAAGAAGTTAGTAAATATTAGTTAACAATCTAAATTAAAAAAACTTATGTTGTGTCTCTTTCAATGTGTTCTTTATAGCCCCTCTTATCTTATCTTTTTTGTGATTTGTTTTTGTTCTCTCTCATGTCATAGGGTTTCTCAGGTTGTGCTTTTGTTAGGTATGTTAATGTGGGTTTTGAAAGGTGTTTTGGTGATGTAGAGAGAGGCACTAGACCCATTGTGGTGAGGAATCATGCTAGCTAGGCCACCTCACCAAAACTAACATCAACCCTTTCTTCCACCACTCATTCTTCCCTACCTACTACTCTAGCCCATTTCATTGTTAAATAATAATAAATACCTTTATATTCATCAAATTTAAATTATTTTATAAAAAACATCTATTGTTTTTAACATCTCTAAACATACTATTTTTAGAAACAAGTTAGATGTGAATTACTCCATTACAAATTTAAGTCATTTTAAACTTGGAATGTAATATGTCTTATATTCAATCTAAGGAATGTGCTCTCATCTCACAATTATGATAATTTTAGATTATACCATGGTTTAACCATAGTTCTTTAATATTCAACTTGATACAGAAAGATAGATGTAGAATGAGTCCAACTATTATTTGTAAGTTGATTTTCTAACATGTTTAAAATGAATTTATGAGATGGTTTATCAAATACGATTTTTACATATAAGAAAAATGTCCAAATGATTATGGTGAGAAGATCATGTTATTATGATATTTTTAGACCCATCAAAGGATCAAGTTATTAATTTTAATTTCTTTAAAGTTGTGAAGGTTTAGCTTTTATATACAAGTGTCAAATAAATAACAATAGATCTTTTCTCACTCCCCTTTCCCTTCTTTGTGACATCAGTGGAATAGATTGACTTGTGGTTTTGGAATCAATTCATATTCTCTTCTCCCAATTAATCCTTAGAGAGAAGAAAGTTTTGCAAAATACTGTTGTCAATTGGTAGATTATCATGAAACTGTCATCACTACACATTTCTATTATAATGAAGTGGGTTTAAGAATTGGAAAAATGTTTATAAAAAATGGTTTTATAAAGAAGAAATTACAGTAAGTATTACACAACTCTTATCTATTAATGAGAAACCTGGAAAAATTAAGATTTTTGTGTATAATGTTATGTCTTAACACTATCTATTTTCTTTAATGAAGATTTTTATAAAGCACATGGAATCCCATGAACAGTGCAAACTGCATTAAGAGAACCATTATGAAAAGGGTTTGATCATAGAAAAGGAAAAGCTTGTGAGAACCAACAACCATGCAAGCCACTAGTGTGTGTGTAAAGCAAAAACCATTATTCTAAAGCAAAGCTTTTGGAAGAAGTCTCCCCTCATATAAAAAGAATGAAAGGCTAATGGTAGAAAATATGGCTTGCAAAGTGAATCCTCTTTATGCTATGCTTACAAAGACAACACAAAAAGAGGGTAATTGAAACCTTCAGCAAGCATGAAAGGACATGCAAAACATTAGATGAGAAAGGATACATCATGCTTAGAGACTATGAAGTGCTTATTGCTTCATTAGGTTCCAAATTTCAAAATGGCCTCTGATTTTAGCCCCTTGAATTAAGGAAAAAGGCATGGAGTTTATTATGTTATCCTTTTGTATATTTTACATTACAATCACACTCCGCCACATCAACATTTGGAAGAGAAGTTAAGATGAAACCTCAAATTCATGCACTGCTGCTGCTGATTCACAGTGCACAAAACTTGATGACCAAATCACTATCATATGTTTCATTTCATTTCATCCAACACCTTTTTTTCTTCATTACCACAATTCGGTTGAGTGAAATGGAACCAAACCAAGTATAATTCACTGTTCTTCTTACCATTTTCTTCTTTCCCTTGAATAGAAACTTTACTATAATGCCAAAGAGTGGTAATTTCATTCCATCACCATTAGATACTCACACATAAAATCAAAATCTACAACTTTATTTCATTCTTAATAGAAGATGGATGAAAAAGAGTGCATATAAAGCCAGGAAAATCTTCTGAGAAATATGACAGATTACAAAATTTACTTGCACATCACTCCATATAAATAGCAAATCTATGGAAAGGACCATCAACATTAGTGCTTTTTCAATAACTATATAACCCAGCTTCCATTGTGCAGCAACATGCCTCAAATCATAAAGCATGGTATTCCCATATATGGTAACAGTAAGTCAACAGCCATTTTCAACATGTCTATGTAAGCCAAAATGTTGGTACATTCAGCAAGTAGTAGATTTTTGTTTCAGATTTGCACAAGGATACCCTCAAACCAGTAGTCACAATCTGATTTCCTTGAGAATGAATTTTGTCCCTTTTAGTAAAGTTTTCTCCATTCACATATCAGAAATCAAATCCTAAAGTGTTTAAAGAACTGTAATTATCTATCAACTATGTCGAACCTGGTTGGTACATTATTACAAGTGTTACGAACCATCTTCACTACTTCCAAACGCTAACAAACAATCTAATTCAAAACCACAAGGAAAAAACAGAGGTTGCAGTAAAATCAATAACTTTGTTTCTACTAGAATGTACACACAACAAATACTTCCATGGCTCAGTTTGATGAAGCAGAGTTTCACCAACCAACACCTGGTACCACCCAAAACTAAACCTAACGTTCTTTTGTCTAATGTTTAGTGTTAGATAAGAGTGTAGTGACATTGGAATTTTAGCATCCAAGCTGAGATAACTTTACATACAAAAGGAAAGAAAAGAAAAGAAAAGAAACCAAGTTATTCCCTGCAACTTGAACCCGAATCAGGGTCAACAGGGTACAAATCCTGAACAATTTCACCACTGCTTCCACCATCAAGCAGAAGCTTGAAAAAGGCCACGGCTTTGCTCTTCCCTTTGGGGCTACCGTGTTCCTGCACGTAGGAGATCCCATCCAACGTCCCAACCTTGTTCCTAACCTCCCCAACGACTCTCTCACTCCCATATCTCACCAAATTCAACAACGCCGCAACAGCATTCTCCTTTGTCCTCAAACTGCAGCTTCCATTTTCCGAACACAACATCATGGCCAACCTAGAAACCCCCGAAACCTTAAGACACGCGTCCTCGCTCTCCTCGCACGCCGCAATCTGCGCGATCACCGCAGTGGCATCCTCGATTATGCCAACTTTCCTCGTCCCGTTCTTGTCCTTCGCGACCAGATCGAAGAGCACGGGCACTGCGCCTAGCCGGACCAGAGTAGTTCGGCTCGGCGGGTAGAGTGCGATTCCAAACAATGCTTTCAGAGCGTCCTTTATCGTCCTCGTCACCGAATCAGGATCACTGATTATGCCGATGAGGGCAAGAAGAATTTCGGGTTTTGCACCGACGGCAGGGCGGAACTCGGCTACCACGGCGAGGAGGCTGTGGAGGGTGGCGGCGGCGGATTGGACGGCGGAGGCGGCGGAGGATGTGGCGTGGCGGGATAGGAGGTGGGCGAGGGCGGGTAGGAGGGTGGGGGAGGAGAGGAGGGGGCGGCGGTCGGAGATGGAGAGGTTGAGGAGAGTGGCGGCGGCGTGGTCTTGGATGGGGTGGGAGGGGGAGTAGAGGGCGCCGGCGAGGAGGGGGACGGCGCCGGCGGCGGAGATGAGGGGGCGGGCGGCGGGGTCCTCGTTGGAGGTGCGGCGGAGGTGGCGGAGGGCGGCGAGACGGGTTTGGTCGGAGGAGGAAGTGAGGGAGCTGACGAGAGTACGGATTGTCAACAACTTGGTGTCCATGGATTGAATGCAGATAAATTATGACATAAATTTTAAATTTTTAAAGTTTGAATCCATTTGGGTTGTGAGAATTGAATTGCAAATTGCAAATATTTATTGTTGGGAAGTAAAGCAATGTGATTGGTTGGTGGTGTGGAGTGAAAGTGGAAGAAAGAGTAAAGAAAGTGAAGTGTTTCTCAAACTGTTCTTGAAACCTTTGATTCAGTCAGAGCCTTAAGATTTTACCCAAATATAGTTATTAAAAATAAAATAAAAAACATATTAAATATATATATTCATTAAAAGTAATAAAGTTATAACTCAAACTTCATAATTTTCTAGTAAATAAAGCCTACTCTTTTAAATTTTAATTATTTAAATGGATGAGATTTTTTTTTTGAAACAAAATATATAATAATACACTCTAATTTATTTGGTTTATTGACATGACTAAATTATTGTAAACTCTCTTGCATCTGTATAAATATAAAAAATGAAAAAAAAAAAATTTTTTAAAACGGTTAATTTAGGTAGCTAGGTTTTACTCGTTCTCATTTCCTTTTTGTGGAGCTTGGCGAGAACAATGATTAGTTTGGTGTGAAGTGTTTGAAAAATTACATTAAAAGAAATGAATGTTTTGAATCTAACTTTTAATCCTGGCTTATTGATTAGGTCAAAGGATCTTCCAAGAAAATTATAAATTTTTAACCATTTTTAATTTACTATAGCATTCCTCTTTTTTATTTATCTGTTTTTAGTCTCTAACATTTTTAACTGTCCTTATAATAAACTATAATTAGTTTAATATTAAATATTAAAAATTACAAATACTAATTAGCATAATTAAGATGATACATATATAATGTCATTTAAGATAAATAAGGTAATTCTATATTTTATTTATACTTTTTGTTTTAATAATTTCTTTTAATATTGTATTTTTATATAAAATAATTATTTTTTCTATATATTAATCTTAATATACCCTTATAACTAACATATTTGAATTACCAACACTCGTTAAGAATTGATTTGATTTGAAATGATTTCTTTTTTTCTATGCATGAACTTTACCCGATTCTAATTTGTAGAGAATTTTGTTTATGCATGTTAGCTCGACTCAATACGAAAGTAATATTCTTATGAAATTAATATAAATAAATGTATAGATTAAGTTTAAATATGGTGAATTGTCAAATCAAGTATGAAATTAATTGGTTCAGACCATTTTCAAGGCTATAAGTGATTATCCTTTATTAAGATTTCTTAAAGTTTATCTAGAAGAAATGTTTTAAGGTTAGCATAAATAAAATATATTCCAATATTTATCTAAAGAAACAAAAATAGTTAGAAGAATACTTGAATAAGAATTGTGTGAAGTGGAATTTGAGAAATTTTGAAGAAATTAAGTTTGTGGCTGAATAGTTGAAGGATGATCATTGAATTTGTTGATAAAATAGTGGGTGGAAACTTATATAATATTTCTTTTTTTACGTTCAAGTTAGTAAGAGTTAAAAAATTTATTTAGTGAGTAAATAAAAAGATTGAGTGAGTATTTTTTAGAAAATCAAACTATATTTATGAATTTTTGAACCTATATTAATATTCAAATATAAGTTGATACTAGCTATCATACTATTTAGTCTCTTGTAACAAAACCAGTTTTCATATTATTTTGAGTTGTTAGGATTTGTTGGTGGTTATATATGTGATTTTTGGAAGTTGTAACTGTATCTGATTATCTCGGAGCAGGTTGGTGCATAAGTCCCTGAAGCTCAGAATCCATAAATAAGATGCAAGTGAATTGATTTGATGGTTGAATGAGTTTTATTATTCCTTGAGCTCGATTTAAGTAAAAACTTTCAGGGTTGCATTTTCACAACCTTAAAGGTTGAAGCTTCGCGACCTTAACTAGGATTGAGATTTTTCCTTAACCGATGTGTACTCGATATATAACATACAAACATGTGTTAATGGTAGGATTATTCCCCATACACATTTATTAAGTGTTTTTGTTCATAATGATGAGTTAATGTATTTTACAAAGCATTATGTCATTTATGCAACTAATATTTCACTTTTTCATGTCATGTAGCCCTTAAGACATGTTGTTTGGGTGTTTTTTCGTTTCACGCAAAATAGGAAATGTTTGAAATGCTTAATTTGTTTCATATTTGGTATTACCCTGCCTTTATTGCTTCATATTTTCCTTATTGTTGCTCCAAGCATAATCTAACAAGTTTGTTTCAACACAAGAAGTTCAAACATGCTCAAATAAAACATTCATAATTAAACTAAGAATATGCAGAGATTCATCTTTGTCCATTAAATTTCACATGCAAACGTCAACACCTAAACATGCAAATAATCTAACGAGAAATCATCCTAAGCGAAGGGAAAATGGGAGAATTCACTCTAAATAAAATATGACTATTGGATTATCTTGTCTTCTCTACTAACATCATTAAGATAGATTAAGATATTCACAAAGATGATTGATTAACTCATAATCTTAAAAAAAAAATAGAGAAAATGAAGTTTGAAAAATTAAAATTTCTTATTTATAAACTTTTTAACTTAATTAATAAAATATTCATATATTTCATCTCATTTAAATCATTTATACTCTTCAAACCTGTTTTTATATTTACCCAATAAATATTTTCAACTAAATATATTTTATAAATAAGCATAAATAATGTGATAATTTTATTAATGTATAAAATTATAAATATATATTTGTAATATAATAAATTTATGATTAATATATATATATATATATACTAAATATATATAAAGTTTCGTTTGGATAAGAACAGTTATTAAAGTCAAGGCCAATATAATTCAATAATTTTTAAAATACTATTGGTTCATTTAATTTTTTTGATATTTTTTTTAATTTATTAAATTTTATAAAGGTATGAATGAACTTTTATTGGGGCCCAATTAAATTATCTTCTCAAAACATTTATTTTAACCATGTAATCAATATAAACTATTTATTTTCGAAAACAAGGACTAGTTATGTAAGAAACCTTAAACTTCAAAATCTTATTTTAATATAATTTATTCATATATCATTTATTTCAACCATAATTGATTGAGATAACATTATTGAGTGGTACTAGGAAATCTATCCATATTAATTGATCTATAAATAGATGTACAACTTCTTTGATATGACATACCTAGATGTACAACTTCTTTGATATGACATGCTTAAATTGCATACAAATTTAGGTGCTTCTTGAAATCAAATTATGTAGATGTGACTGTAAATAAACTACATTAAATGTTTATAAAAGTAAGTATGACAATATATTTTTTTAATGTGTTATTAAGATTGTATTCCCACATGACAGGAGAGTTTTTTTAAAAAATATTTTTTTCATAAGATATAATTATTTATAAATAAAATCTCACTTATTGTTTTGAATTAAAATTAAATTAATATTTCAATTTTGAAAAATACTAAGTAAAAATAAAAATTATATATATTTTAACCACTAAAACAAATTTATACATGATTTTAAATATGATGTAATATTTTAACCATCAATTAGTCATTCCTTATAGTAATTCCAATTAAATGCTAACATATTATAGGTACATAATGTTACAAACATCATTAGAGCAATGACAACTTATCATTGTTTTTATGTAGCCACATATTTTTCATTGTATTACTGAATAGTTGTTATGTAAAACAAGATTCCACTAGAGCAACATATACCATATATATTTTTCATCCATTAGATAAAGTGGGTATGATACTTGTGTTATAGCAGACAGTCTTTTCATTATATTGTTATATATGTAGACGATATTCTGATAGCAAGAAATAGTAAACTTGAGCTACAAAAAGTTAAAACTGAACTGAATAGTGAGCTTGAAATGAAGGATTGGGAGTTTCTATGAAGATATTAAACATTGAGATCACTAGACAATGTGACTTTAAGAGTTTGTACTTGTCTCCTGAGACATATCTTAGAAAAATCCTTGATAAGTTTGGCATGACCAACTTAAAACATGTTTCCAATTCTTTTGTTTCTCATTACAAGTTGAGTGATGACCAATCTTCTAAGATGGTGAAGGAAAAATGTTATATGGACGGTCTTCCATACGCTAATCTCGTTGGTTCTATTATGTATGTTATGATCTACACTCGCCTTGACATAATTTATGCTATGAGTGTTGTAAACATATTCATGTCTAACCATGGATGAGCACATTGGCAAGCTCTTAAGTGGATTTTTAAGGGGTCATTTGAAAGAGTCTTGGTTTATGGTGGAGCTAGACAGTCTACCAGATAAGTTCCAATAGAATGGTTTGTTGACTCAGACTTTGTTTGGTGTTTGGACACTAGGAAATCTCTCACTGATTGTGTTTAATCCACGTGGTACTACTATCAGTTGGAAGGCCATTCTACATAAGGTAATGACTTTGTCAACCATTTAGGAAAAGTATATTGCCTTTATAGAGATTGTGAAAGAAGCTTTGTGGCTTAACGATAGGAGCTGAAGGTGCAAGACTAGGCTTTTACAATATATTGTCACAACAATAGTGCTATACAACTTTCAAATAACCAAGTTTATCATGAGAACGAATTATATTGATGTGAAGCTGCATTTTGTAAGAGAGGATATTTCTAGATGGTTTGTGAAAGTGACAAAGGTCTCAATGGATCATAATCGCTCTAATATGAATACAAAAGTTTTGCTTGTCAACATGTTCTTTCATTGCCAAGATCTAATTCGGTTGATAAGTGATTAAGCCTATAATGAGCTTAGAGGTAATTAGTGTTTTATCACTTAAAAGATTTGTGTCAAAGCAAGATGAAAATTTGTGAAGATTTGAATCAGTAAAAATCTATATTCAAAGGTTCCTATACCACCTAGAGACAGTAGACCATCTGTGAGTTTGAACGTTTGATGGTATAAGACCGTCTATCTTGACCAAAACTTCTGACTAGATCATTTGCTGCATCGATTTGACTTCCAACGTCAGTTGATGTTTCCATCTCCTAATTGAATCACTGTGCACTTAACTTTACAATTGTTTAAAGCATCTTTTCGAAAGTTAGTTAGATAGTTTTATTTGTATAAATAAAACTTTGTAGTCAACGATTATCTTCAACTTAGTTGAGAGTTTCCTAGTGAACTAGACTTTATGTTGAAATCTCATTTTCTTTCTTACTAATTTTTTAGTAAATTTTCGTTCGTGGTACACTGGATTTCAATTGAACAAGTAAATATTTTGTCTGATTATTCATTCATTTTTTGTTTTTGTTTTACCTTTTGTTGTTCTTGCATTCTCTTTCATTATAGTCTAGTGATAGATACATATTAGCTATTCTCCTTACATACGAAAATATTGAAATTGAAATCTCATAAATTCAATGAACTTGAATAAAAAGGACAAAAGAACTACAATATATAAACCCGTGACATACACCATGAAATAGCTATAACAAATAGCAACAAACTTTTAAGCACAAATTCAATTCCATAGACATAAACATATATATATTAGTAGCTCAAAATCTTGCACTATAAAGTTAGATAGCTAGCAATGCAAGCCTTATTAGCATACTCTAGAACCAAACTTAGTAGAAGAAATAGCATGATCACCCAAAAGACTTTGCAAAGTGAGACGATGAAATAAAAATAGGTTGTTTTTATTTGGTGCAAAGTTCACGAGCAACACCAAGCCTTGAGTTGGGGACGTCGAAGAGCACACGGTGGTTTTGTTGTTGCATGTTGGCTATGACGTTCAGCACTGAGTTAACGTTATCAGGAGCTGAAGCCATGGCCAAGCATGTCGTGCTTCCCGCAGAACTGTGTATCAGAATGTTGTCCTGTGGCAGGGTTACATTCATGCCTGAGAAGATGAAGGTTATGGTCGGTGCAACTATTGGCACTGTGTAGCATGTATCAAACCCTCCTAGGGATGTCACCGTTAGGTTCGCCTTTCCCCCCACTCGTCGCCGGAACTCATCCCGGACCGCCACATACGCCGGCGCAACTAGCCGGGTGAACACCGTGCCTACATGTTTAACAATGGTTACATATATTGACAACTCAGATTTTTTATATAAACACGTTACAAACTCTTAATATTATTATTTTAATATATTTTTATATCCTTTAATTTTAAATTTATTTTTATTATATATATTTATCTCTAAATATATCACATGATTAGAGTTATCAAAAATATCATTTTTCTAAAAACAAATTACAACAAGTGATGCTGGTTATCATCATCTTATATGCTTTTTCCATCACTAAATTGTTTTCTCAAAAAAATATTATTCATCTTTGAAAGACTTTTTATTTATTGTTTCCTTTATTAATCAATTTCCTTTTTCACAAACATCATGATATTTTTCATGTTTAATTATGTTTTTAATCTTTAAAATTTAGAATGAATCTTATTTTAGTTTCTCATATCTGAAAATAAAACTACTTTAGCTTCTCGATGTTTAGAAAAACATCTAATCTTTTAAATTTATCATTTAGAAACTAAACTAAAATTGATTTGAAAAAAAAAACATTTTAGTATTTATGAACTAAAAATATATTTTCTAAGCTAAAGGACTATATTCAATTTTTTTGTGAGAAACAAAAATCAGATTTAACAAAGTGAAAATGAGTTTACTTTGGTAAAAAAAACATGACCATCTTCTAACTTTATGTTACTTAAAGTAAACACTATGTTGTATTTAAAGTATGTTTTGTATTATTTCATTTTGGTTGAATGAGAGAAGGCATTACCGGAATCAAAGATGGTGCCGGCTCCGGTGGCCGGATTGAACCCCAAGGCCTCCGGAGGAATATCGACAACTCTCCGGCCAACCCTAATTGCAACCAAGTTGACATAATAGAGTGAAGATCTTCTAGGATTCTTGAGAAGAGGGGTGTACTTGATCCTAATGGGCTGGGCCACAGGCCCAAGTCTGAGTGACCCAGAAAAGTTGAGTGATTTGAAGCTGGGCAAGCAGTAAGAGAAAGTGGACTGATAAAGGTTCTGGGTCTGAGAGAGCAAGGATAATGGGCCTCGGCCCAAGCCCAATAGCCCCTGTGGTGGTGTACTGGGCCCAGTGGTCTTTGCAACACAGCCGAAGGTGTAGGCTGGAATAGGGTCAGTGGCAAGAGTAACCGTGTCTTGAACCAGGTTAGCACCAATGGTGGAGCCACCATAAGTCAAGTTGAAGCTGCAGGAGCTGCTTCCACAACTAGGGTTAGGCACCTGAAAATTTATAAAATTCAATTAAGATTAAATTTTATTTTTTTAATAAAAAAAGAATGTTTATTATAATTTAGATTTATAAAATTTAAAACTTGGGATCGTAAAAATACAAATTTATTTATTCTTTACAACAATGAAAATGACTGACCTTAGTGATTTTTTTTTTCATATACAAAGTTCAAACATCAAATCTCAGTTATATCCTATGAAACTCGGACACTCCTCTTAAATGACATTTTAGTATCCGATACGAGAATCGGACACCGACACTCATATGACACCTGTAGGACATGTATCCGTGAAGTGTCTAATTCAAAAAGTATTTTTTAAATTTCTATCAATTCTAGTACTTTTTAACACAATTTTAAAAAGAAAAAATACATAAGAAAATTCAAACTTTATTGTATAAAGTGAACCAGTCATGAAAAACATCTTTCCGCTCCAAAAAATAATCTAGAACATACTTGTGCACATAAATCTTTATTGTCAATTTATATAATTAATAATTATATAATATATAAATTTGTATCCCCGTATCCTACATTTTAGAGATTTTACGTATCTCTGTATCCGTGTCGTATCAGTGTGCTAAATAGGTTACATCCTTATATTTTACACTAAATTGTTTTAATTATTTAAAATAATACATCATCAGATCAAGATATACAAAGTTCAAGGATCAAATCTTACTTACATTCCTTATATTTTGCACTAAGATTTTTTAATTATTTAAAAACAGTACAGCATCAAACCAAGATATTACTAAACAATTAACACCATAAGAAGGTACAATTTGAAAGACAGAAAAGAGCCTTAGAAAGAGGTTGGTTTAGCATAAAAAAACAAGTCTCGTGAACCCTTCCATCCTTGTCAGGGTGGCAAAGACTGCAGAATTGCACATAGTTTTCAAAAAAATTGGAATTTTTGGATGGAAAAAAGGCACAGTAAGTCAACCCCACAAGCTAAGGGACAAGGGAATGCATGTTTCTATGTGATGATGATAACCAAGAGAATCATTGGACTCTCTTTCTCCTTCCAATTCAAGAAAATGAAAAAGACTAATCACAAAAAATCAATCTTGGCCCTCCAAACTATAATGTTTTTATCGATTATCACAATTTTCTATGTGCTGTACTCTATTCTGGTGGGAAAAGAAGTCACATGATTCTTAGGAAAAAAAATGTATGGGACACCACTAATACACAAAGTGACAGAAAGATTAAGAAAAATATAAACATTACATGATGTGATAAGTAATAATAATTAATAAACAATTTTAATAAAGTGAGTGTCTTCTTTGATTCTTTCTAAGTTTTTAATGATTTCTAAACTCTGTTTCTGTTTTGTTGAACATCTCTTCAACATTTTTTTTTCTATTATATTTTAAGTTGATGAAAGAACAGTGAAACAAATAACTAATAGCAATAGTTATAAGCTATTCAGTCATCACAAGAAAAATAATGTAAAATTTGTAAAATGGATTTAGATCTTGGCATGTTGTGTTTGTCTTTTCTCTTCTGGTTGCATCTGATAGTTCTAGCATGAATGCTACATTTTAAATAGGAATAGCAACTTTAACCTATTAAACTGGTTTATGCCTTTGTGTGTTATTTACACTTGCATTAACCCTTTGGATTGTTATATAAAAAACATTAGACTGTCATGATTTTATAAGCAATATAGCTATGGAGTTTTAGAAAAGCAAAATAACAAAATCATGTAGAATCTAAAAGACTTTGTAAATGTCAGTGTAGTTTAGTAAAGAAAAAAATGATAAGATTCAGAAATGTGGCTAACCTGGTGGCATTCAGGAGCACCACAGCTAACATTCTTGAATGTGGTGGACTTTTCAGGAGCAAACAAGGTTGATGTGCAGCCATCACAGGCAGTGCAAGGAATCCAAGCAGCATCATTGCTAGTATCCATGGCCAAGAGCAAGGTTTGTGGTGGGGTACCTATTTTGGCTCTTACAATGTAAGTTGGGCTCTGAATAATCTGTCTGCCAGAGGCAATGGGAACAACTGACCTCCCAGCCACCAAGCTAGCCAGAAACTGCATCCTGGATTGGTCCTTGGCCTGCAGTTGTAGGACACTCTCTTCCCATGAAAGTGCCTTTGATGGCCTAAATGGGGAACAAGGGCTGAATACATGGAAAACTTGCAGGGTTGAGCCATGGTCTTGGGTGTCACATTTGGGGTTCAGCCCTTGGACTAGGGAGAAGAGTAGGAACAGGAATAAAGGAGAGAGTGAGAGTGTTGTTTTCATGGCTATTGATTTGCTGGTGTGGTTTTGGTGCTTTCATTTGAGTCCTTTATATAGTAAAAATGAAAAAAAAAATGAACTTTTTATTTTTTAGTATTTTTAGGGAAAAAGAGATTTTTTTGGGGTTTGTAGTGAGGAAGGGGTATGGGTCACTACACTTAGTGGTATTAAGATTGTGGGGGTGACAAGTAGAGTTATTTAGAAGTAAGTGGGAGGTAACAGTCTGTACTCCATTTGCTTCTGTAGCCTACTCTGCTATTTCCTCTGTCACAATTTCAATTTGGAAATTACACCTTCCACTATATAGTCCAAATTTTTCAACTAAACAAACTTTTTTAACAACTCATTTATAAAGGGTAGGTTGGATCTAGATATGAAGAATTTTTTTTGGTTAGAACAGTTTGCAATGATGCAGAATTATTTGGGTTCATGGATTTGGGACAAATCAAGTAGCTATGACAGATAAATGGTTAATAATAGTGTGATTTTGCAGGGATGCTACTGTTCTAGAATGTAAAACTAGCAAAGCCATGCATAATTGAAAAGTTATGGGTTGAGATAAAGTGTTCTCTTTCACAAACCAAAGTGAAGTGTTCTTTGGTTGTTAAGGCAAGAAAGGATGGTGCAAATGTGGGGGCGTGGAAGTACCATAATGCACTATATATAGATTGGACTTGGAACACTTTTTCAGAATATCCATTATTGATTTCTCCTCAAATTTTAACTGCAAGAGAATTGCTTTGAAGACTTGGAAGAAACTACATAGATCAGGTAATTAATTTTCTAGCAAAAGAGACAAAGCAAGCATAGCACCAAACCAGAAACCGTGATTTCAGCTGAATTCTTGTCCCTTTTCTTCCATAGTTGGATTTACCTTTTCACGGGTGGTGTTGCATTTTTTTTCTTATCTTATTCCTTGACTCCACCACACAGTTATAGCCAGGCATTATATTTGCTATGCTGCATCATTATTACAAATCATTATACTCCAAGAAATTCATACATTCAGCTTGGAACCTTTACAATAGGTTTCCCTCTTCACCAAATTGTTCCAGCTATGTAGAATGAAATCTTACAAGGTCAATTTCACTGTCTGTGCTATAAACTTCAGTCTTTTATTGTGAACAAAGTTGTTCCCATCCCAACTGACATATTCTGTAGTATGTGCAGGAATATACTATATATATTAATGGAGTCATATATGCATTATGGTATTTGTTTAAACAAAAGAAAAGCTAAGTGAAAACTAGGTCCATGCAGGTAAAATGAATCAAATCTGATGAAGTAGTGCCAAAATGATTAGACCCCAGAAGCTGATTTGTTCAAGAAAAGTGTAAGAGATTCTTAATTATCATTGCTTAGTGCTGATTGAGAAAAGTTATAGTTATTTAAATATAAAGCTGCACTATTATTTGCCGTGTAGGACCCCCAGAAAATGGGAGTTAATCATACCAAAAAATTGATTTGCTCTGTCGGTACCATGAATGAAAATTGTGAGAGGTTACACTCATAACCACATACAGACACCCACTAAGTGGACAACTGACATGGTTGTTTCATAAGCAATAAAGATTAAATATTTGTAGTGTGATCTTGATCTGATCAGTGAAGTTTAAGAACATGGAACATTTAATTTGAGGAAGAGATTTATGGTCATTTTCTTCACTTCACTTTCAAATCCCTTGATAAAGACCCTAGTGCCATCAAGCTCAGCTTTGAAGGAACCACCTTGGGGACATTGTTCTATTATACAAGTTAATAGACATCAGGACCAAGGGAATCTATGCCATTGGCAGTGTCACATGTGAGTTCATCACTGTGCTTGGCACTTGAGAAAAGTTTGAGATATAGTCATGTGCACCTGGTTTACCTCATTCAGAAAAACCAATATCTTCAGTATATATTACACTTCTAGTTTGAATCCATGCCATCCAAAATGACAGAATTTGAATTCAACAATAAACTACAACAATTTCACAAGACAACAAATTACTTCACTGGTTTCCAAACTTCATGAATTTTGACTGTCTTGGATAAAAGTGCAGTTTTAACTTAGACCAAATTAATCAACTTCCTTTTCTCTGGGGCTAAAAGTAGGTGCAATCATAACCTTTGAAAAAAAAGGCCCTTTTAATCCTATTACTGGTTAACCTGTGAGCACAAAGGCACTGTTAAATGCTACTTTTTCTTCCTAAGCTTTAATTAGTACATGATACACTAAAGAAGTCATTAACCAGAAAAAGAAAATTGAAAGAGTTTGAACATAAATCTCTCTTAATCTTGGAGAATAAATCATCTGCAATTATTGTAAGTGATTCCATGACCTTTATGTGGAAATGCATATGCATATAGTCAAATCTTATAACAAAGCATCTCATGGTAGGAAAGAGTAACAAGGTTTATATTTATATGAAATGAAAATATTAAATTTATATTTATATTATTTATTTCAAAGAAAAATAGGCATGACAGAATTATTTTTGGTGGGGCTTAAGAAAAAGAAACTTTCACTAATGGGAATGGGAAAGCTGCAATTTTTTAGATTTTTATGGAAATTAAATACCTTTAGAAAATTATTATCTTTGGTGGGACTAGTTAAAGGGAAACAAAATTGTCACTCATGAAACAGGGAAAGTTGCTAATTTGTTTCATTTAGAATTTTATGAAAATAAACCATTTTCAATAACATTAAAGTATTAAATACTCTTATATAAAAAAAAGAGTAAAAGAGTTATTATTAATTTTTTGAATTATTAGAAAAAAATTACAGAATGTATTTATGGTATTAGTATGAATTATTAAAAGGGTATCACCAAAATTGTAAAAAAATTCACTACTTATATAAAAAAAATATTAGTAATCCAATGCTTACATAAATAAATACAAAGAAAATCTTTTCTTTTTCCAATTAAATAACCCATTTTTTATTATATTTTCTTTATTTCTATCTATTTTACTTTTTTCCTGTTACTTCTTTACCTCCCTACTTTTTTATTTGTACAAAGTGTAAATATTTTAAGGCTAAAAATAAACAGGCATGTCATAGTAGCCCTCCCTCCAAAAATAGAAAATAGAAAAAGCATTTTAGTTTTTCTCGGTAAAGAATTTCTTGTGAGTCTTGTTAATATTTTAAAGTGAAAAGCTTGAGGGGTTTAACAAGGGTAAATAGGAAATGTAAGGTTCTAATTTATTGGTAGTTAGGACTTGAGAGTTTGTAATAAGAATAGATAAGAGATTAATTAACATGTGTTGATTGAGAAAATTAGTATAAATATATACACCAAAGAACATTTTATTATCTTTATGCCCCTTCTAAATATCACTATCTTAATTTGTAATTAATTACACAATTATATTAAAACATATGACAGAAAAATATTCTCATAATATTAGAAGATATGAAAGAATATTATATCCAACATGATTTGAGAGACATATAAGGGATTTGAGAGAGAGATTTATCGAATATCCCTCTCCTCCCCTCCTAAGTTGGAGAATTCGAATTTTGAATTCCCAACTTGTGAGAAAAGTATTCTAATTATTTTTTGCTCAATGTCTTAGTAAAAATATTTGCATGTTGAACATGAGTGGACACATATTTAGTAGTAATGTTGCTTATGAGAAATTCATTTTGTATAAAAATGACAATCAAATTCAATGTGTTTAATCTATTCATGAAAGACAAGATTAACAATAATATGAATAATTGTTTGGCTATTGCATTGGAGTTTCATAGGATGCCAACAATAAACTCTTAGAGACAAGAGTATAGCTTTTAGCCATTTTAGTTCACAAATTGTGATAGTCATGGATCGATACTCAGCTTCAACAGAAGAGTGAGAGACAATGTCGTTTTTCTTGGTTTTCCAAAAGATGAGGGAATTACCAAGAAGTACAAACTAGGTTGTAAGTGAGCGTCTAGTTAAAGGACAACTTGCCCAATCAGTCACACTAGTCATAGAGGAATATTACAATTAGCATGAAACGAAATTCTTTGGCCTAGATTACCTTTCAAATAACAGCTAACACAAAGAACTACTTGTCAATGTTATTGATGTGGATTCTTTATGAATTGTGCAAGCACATGCACAAAATAGGAAAAGATAAATAAATCAAATGTATCACTAGTTGAGGATAACATTTTGGGTTGGAGAGTGACGGTCCATTAGCCAATGGAAGAAGATGATTTTGATAAAGAGATAAAAAAAAATAGGTTTAACTCCAAGCATGTCAACTTCATAAATGATGTTAAGAATATATTTATTTTTTTTTACAAAGAGTTTCAAGCTACTTCAATGTCCAAAAATAATTCAAAAGACCAAGATCCTTCATGTGAAAGTAGGTGCATAAGTATTGTTTAAAGGCAAGTATGACATTTCCTGAAATAATCATTTCACCACTATAGACTAGGACATTGAGTTGTAATGAATTGTTATAGAGTAAAAAAGGAATAATCAGAAAGAGATTGCTTGAATCCATATTGTTCCAAGATTTTGATCAATTTAGCAAACCAACATCTAGGACGTTGTTTTAAACCTTATAGAGATTTTTGAAGACAACATACTTGATTTGAAGTATGATATTAGCCTCAACGAATGTTTAAGGTTCAATTATTGTAGTAATGGCTACCAAGATATGCCTATATTGTGCAAAAAATTTATTCTAGTTTACATAATGAGCTATAGGATAAGGGGTACCTAAGAATTGTGATGAACAATATGAACTTTTTGATAGGTGTAATTTGCCTATAGTGTTGATTTCAAAATCTTTTAGATGAGTGGTAGGTATCTTAGTGGTTTTGTCACGACCTAGAGATTCCTCATTTACAACATTTCATGTATATTTTCATGGTTATTGTCATGTCTTGTTGCTATGTTAAGAAAAGGGGCATACGAGAGTTCAAGGGTTGATGATTTTTCTTACATATTTTCATTTGTGCCACTTGTCTTATTGATCTCATTGTCAACATGAGGAACAATATTTTTCTTGCATGTGACTATGGAGCATTGCTTTGTTCTTGATTCTCATATACACTTGTTGTAGAACGTAATGTAGAATTAATGTGCTCATAAAGTGGACTTTGCTGATCATTAGTTAGATAAGGAAAATTTTTCTCACATAACCAAACATCTCTTAAAATTAAGTATACTTTATATTCAAGATCATAAACTTGTCACTTTTTTTCCATAAAAATAGTCCAAGAAAACACATTTATGGTTGCAACTAGAAAATTTATCTCCTTTATTCGTTTATACACATGACATAAACATCCAAACACACAAATGTCCAAGTTGAGGCATCGTACCATATAAGACTTCATATGGTGTCTTCCTACACAAAATAGGTGATGGAGTTTGGTTTATTAAATATTTAGTAGTCAAAATACACTATTCCTAAAACTGTTAAGAATTATGAACAAATATTTTCCATAATATCTTAAGAAAGAGATACGAGAAAATATTAGAACCGACATAATTTGAAAGTTATATAGTTAATTTGAAAGAGAATGTGATAACATTTCTAATTGAGTTAGGTACTTTTCTTTTTCTCTTAAATGTTGAGATTTTTTTAATTAATAATTAATATATCATTATAATTTATTTTAAAAATAATTTTTAAAACACAAATTATTGAATATATATATATATATATATATTAAAAGATACAATTATATTAATTTTCAGGAACATAATTATTTTTTATAAACAAAACAACTAAAAAATGAAAAAAAAAGAAAAAGAAAAAGGTTTCAAGACATTAAATATAAAAAATTGGCACCATGTAGACGAGGGGCACCCTTATTTGTTTACCAAATCACAAGCAATGTGGAAGCGTGCCGCACAAGTACCAAACTCTACTCATCACATCATAATCAATCTCACACATCATCAATACTCAATTTTTTTTATAAACCAAAATTAGGATTTATAATATAGCATACATTATCTATAAGAAAATAACATATATATATATATATATATATATATATATATATCTAAATTCTTATTTTTAAGTTATATATAAACTAGTTTTACCTTATAAAAAAATCATTTAGTTTTTTTATTTTTCTCTTTTATGAATTTAAGGAAAAGTATATTTAAATAAATATATATTAGTTTGGAAAAAATTACTTAAAAAGAATTTTTAAAAATAAAAAATAAAAAATTATATGAATAAAAATTAACTTATATACAAATTAAAATCCAGAATTTAGAAAAAAAATCATAGGAAATGATTTTTACATAGTTTATGTATAAATTAATCTTAATTTGTAAAATTTGTTTTATTTTATTTTTTCAATCCTAAATTTTTGGGAAAAAGTTTATTCAATTAAACCCGTATGTGTTTTTACCATTACTATTCATAGGTGACTTATTAAACTGAAGCATCTAATGGTGCAGCTGGAGATTCTTTTTACTGTTTCTTTCGGCACTTTCATAACTTTTTGTGGCATTCTATAATTTTTCAAATATAAAAATATCCTTTATTTTATTGATATATTTTATTTCTGAATGAGTGATTCAGAAAACACTGGATTATAGAATTCAGAAGAAATTTTTACCTTCTAGATTAAATTATAGAATCTAAAAGATATTTTCAGATCATAATATAATTTTTTTTTAAAAATAATATGAATTTTAAAATCCCAAGAAATATAAATAGAAAAAATAAATTTTAAAATCCGAAATGTATTTTTTAAGGACAAAAGCTTTTCGTCTAACCTACGTGGTGCCAGGAGAAGTTATAGAGGTGAAGGAAGAAACATTTATTTTGGTTCAAGCTCATTGGGCTTTAGAAACACTTTGGCCCAACTTGATGTAGGCCAACTTGTGTCCATTTTAGAAGGCAATTGCTTTCTGCACCATATCATTGTACCCAATTCTACTTGAAAAGACGAAAATGCCCTTAAAAAATGGGTACATATAAAAATACATGTCAGACCTCCTTTTCTGGAATATGTTTCCGGATTTTTTTTCCAGAACGAATTTTTCATATTGGGGATTTCCTTATCTAGAATGAGCTTTTGATTTTGTTTACGGATTTTTATTTCTAGAACACAAAAAGCTCTTCCGGATCTATTTTTTCAGAATGTATTATTTTCAAGTTCAGATTTTTATTTCCGAAATAAAGGTATTTTTAAAATTTTAAAATTGTGTTTGGTGCAGGTTTAAAAATATTGGGTGTAGGAAGAATTTGGCCTTTTAGTTTTAGAACACTATAGGATGATTCAGTTATATTTTGGTGATGCCTGAAAACAGGGAAATTGAGTTTTTGGGTGTTCCTCTGAATCTATGGATTGGTAATTGAAATAATGATTGTTCAAGAGTGAACAAATCTGATCCTAATAAGCATTTTATTCTAAAATAAGTGAATTGAAACTAATAAGTGATAAAAGGGAATAAGATCTTTTGAATTGCATGGTTATGAATTATGTTTGAATTAACAAACTAACAATGAAAGAACAGTGATCCTTTGGAATCAATATTCAAGGTCTAACTTGCATGGTGTTCACAATTAATTATTTTTTCCATTTTGTTTGACGTGAGCTATACTTGTGATTAGGAATGAAAATAAACCTAATCCATTTGTCAATTTATAAATTTAATAATATAAAATGAAACTAATTAGGAAAAGAAAAAGACAAGTTTGCTAAAATAACTGTTTTAGGTTTTGAGTAACCTTATTGGGAAGTTAGTGCATATTCCTCTAAGATCAAACATGGACAAAAGGTAGATTTTACCTTCATGTAAGATTATCTCTTTAAAGACCTGGACATTCAATTACCCTTTTTTATTTTATTTCAAAATCTAAATGTTAATCTCACCAATTACAAATCAGTTGATAATCTATCATGAACTAAATGTTCTTGAACTTCGAGTTCGGATGGTATATGTAAAAGGCATTATGATGCTAAAGTAAAATTTCAGCACTCGACACTCAATGTATTTAGTACTAGATGATGACGTACTTGATTCTTAGAATTTGTGTTTATTTATATAATTATCGTGAGCCCTTTATTAGTGACATTGATTAGGAGTTTAATCTGTTATTAAAAATGTACTACTTAATGTTTGATATTTGATTAGTCTTGTATATCCTCTTGTTGAGTGTAATGGTATCGATCGGTTTTGACTAGATACTAGACTTCGAATCGATCATATGGTCCCGACCAATACACTAACATATTGTGTTAGGGTGGTGATATGTTAACAACACAAACAGTAAAAAAAAAACCCTTCACAAACCAATAAAACAATATTTTAACCATATTGAATTTATTTTTTAATTTTAAATATTATAATATAGTGTTAAAGAAATATTTTCCCTTCTTAACTTTGATTACAAAACCATGTAGTAGATCATTAGTTACTTGTTTTAGTTTTCCCAAATTATAATTTGTTTTATATTTTTCTTATTTACTTTTAATTAAATCGTCTTATCCTTTGAATTTATTCTTAAAAAAACACATCAAGTTTTTCTTCTCTTAATAATAAGACTGTGTATCATTCTATTTATTTCAATTTTATCAGTAAGTCTCATCTAAACACCAACTACCATGTATTGTGCAGAAGCTTGGATTCAAAGACAACAAATGGGACAAAGCTGATAAGTGTGAGAAATGAAACATCATAGGAAGCTCAACAAATCAATGTTTTAACAAAGAATCCAATGTCTAAAAGGATGTACAAAGAGATGAAGAATAAATTGAATAAAATAGAAGAGAGAAGAATCATTGGTTCATCATGAGTGTAAACTCATGAAAGTTGAGGAGGCCATCACCATTCAAATCAAAGTGGTGAATCATAGCTGTGCATTGGTGGATGGA
>Ga0123342_1001151_pt1 | contig 44181 bp, 24 predicted proteins | sample Turbeawhitnodule_FD_89960 | JGI IMG/M metagenome (GOLD analysis project Ga0123342, IMG submission 89960) | Root nodule microbial communities of legume samples collected from Mexico - Turtle bean Mexico white nodule | ecosystem: Host-associated > Plants > Roots > Nodule | place: Mexico: Nepantla...
CTAAACACAAAAAGGTACCCAAAAAAAAAAAGAATTTTCTAAAAAAAAAAAATAAACAAAAAAAATAAACAAAAATGTTCAAAAAAAAAAAAAAAAAAAAAAAAACTTACAGTAACAGTGTGAAGTGTATTCCAATCAAACATGCAAAAGAATGAATTAACACTTGCCATGAATTCTTCTACAGCTACCTAATCACTATATAAAAGTAAAATATTTACAAAGTTGGCTAAATGCGGAAGGTGTTGAATTGAGCACCAGGTAACTTCGCAAGTGACATTTTGTAATGCTGTTGAAGTTCTTCAGCAAGAGCCTCTTCCCCGAAACTCTTGAATCCATAAACCAAAACCTTAACCACGTACTCATCGAGCTCAGTGACGGTTCCATATCCACTCTTCTTCATCAAATCGTAAAGCCTGAGCGTTGATTCTTTCCTCCGGGCAGCAACGACGGCCTTGATCAAGCTGGCAAGCCCCTTGTGATCGTCGCACTTGATTTCATTCTCATCTTCGAGTTCGAGGATCAGACGGTCTATGTCCTCGTGCATATCGGAGGCGGCGAGGGCCTGGACCATATCGGCGTAGAGGGATAATTCGGCGCCGTATTCCGCGCGGAGGGTGGAGAAGACGCGGAGGGCGAGGGCGCAGTGGCCCTGGCGCAGGAGCTCCCGGAGGGTGGCGAGGAGGTCGGATTTGAGGAGGCGCATGAGGGTGTTGGAGAGGAGGGAGGAGAGGTTCGGAGGGTTGGTTCGGTGGAGGCGTTTTAGGGTTTGGATGGCTTGGATTGCTTCGATGCTCAGGATTCGGCCTTTCAGCAGCGGTCCACGTTGGGAACGCGGTCCGCCGCACCGTACCCGGAAGTAGCCATAGCGCGCGGTGGCGGTAGCGGCGGCGATTTGGGGCTGAGATTGGAATTGGGATTTAAGAAAGGTGGGGTTTTGGAACAGAGACAGAGCCATAGATAATATGTGTGTTGATGAAGCAAAATACGAAGCAGAGTGACAAAGTTTATCTACAACTGAAGCATGGTTAGATTCTAGAACCCACATACCCAATGACGATTTTGCCCTTTTCATATAATTTTAAAAAGTTTTATTTTTTAATTATTGAATTCTATATCTAAAATAGTAGAAAAATAAGAAATTAAAACTGTACCATTAATATTGTCACGGATTAAAAATTTAAAAAGTTGTGGGCTCTTTCTCCTTTCCATCATATCATTTCATGCATTCATCATAAAATTTTAATTTAAAATCCGAAACATTTCTTTTACGGATGTAGAAATTCGAAATTGGTTATTATATACTTTGAAATCCGAAATAAATCAGTTGGTTTTGAAATATTTGCATCACAAAATTTCAATTAAGTTTTTGGATAGTCATATCTAGAAGTGATATATAAGTTTCAAACTTTTATATTTGAAATTGCGTGATTTGACTTACGAATAAGATATCCAAAAGGCAAAGATGCTGATATTGTGTGATTTGATTTATGGATATGAATATCTGAAATAAAAGTAACACTTTCTAATATACAAATCTAAAAGTCATCACTTTCATGAAAACTCATCTTCTTTTCATATGAACATTGCATATCACAATCCACCAACACTACCTTTTCCGGTGCACACTTCTTCTCATCTGTCGACGACTCCCTCTCTCTTCGTCGACAACTCCCTCTCTCTCCGTCTTCACCCTTCTCTCCATCACAGTGTTGTGTGTGCCTCGATGAATCTAAGTTTTAAATTATTAAAGACAAAACAGACTTTTCATATAATTGTGTTAGGTGCAGGTTTAAAATGATCTAGTACAGGAAGAAGACTCATTCTTCCTGCACCCTTACGTTTTTCTTTCTACATCCCCAAAATTTTAAAAATCCTGAAATTGGTCTTGACCTTTTATTTGAAAAATGGCACTATGGAGGAGTGTGCTACGGATTTCTCAATTTGAAAATGAATCATGTTGTTTTTCGGATGAGGAGGTTTTCCAAAAGCAAATTGTTAATAAATTGTTGATTTATGAATTGTTGAATCTGAAAGCCTAATTTCTATTATGAATTGATGGATCTGGAAGATTTACAGATTCCCTAGTATAGAAGATTTACGAATTTTCCAATCCAGAAGATTTACGGATTTCTCAATCTAGAAGATTTATGGAATCCAAAATGTGAAAAAACAAATGCGGATTATTGATTTTGTAAAATTACCAAACTGCATTGTATGGAATAATAAGGTTATTTTTGTCTTTGCATAATATTATGGGGTACAGAAAAAAATCGCAGCGGTGCAGGAAGAAACTGTCCAGGAAGAAACGGTCGAAGTCGTGGTTACTTTTGAGAGGCCCAATTATTGGTGGGTGTGCAAATCCTGGTAACTCTATTGAGCCTACCCATCTCAATTATAATCTGGGGAACTCTTTCTGCACCTTCATATGATTCTTAGACTACTCTATATTTTTTAGAACTACTTAAATTATATTTTGATATTTTTTTAATGATTTTTTTTAACTTCTTGTACAATCCTAAAAAAATCCTAATTAAATAATATAAAAATTAAAATTAATGATTTTTATATTTTAAATTTTATAATTCATAATAAAGAAATTAATTTAAAAATTTATAAATTATTTTATATATCAATAATTTATTTGTTAAAATTGATTTTTATTTAGTGATTTTCTTATAGTAGTGACTTATCATTATCGGAAATTCACGTATAATTAATTGTTTATTTTTATTTATGTTAAAAACTTTAATATTTATATTAATTTATCGTATATATTTATATATATAATAATTTTTATAATTTATTATCCATCTAATAATAATTGATTGATTATGTTAAGTGAGATCATAATCGATTATTAAGAATAAGTTATTTTGAATTTCTTTAAAGAATGAAACCACATTGAGAATGCATGAAGATGCCAAAGTAGAACAAACACACCCACATGTCATGTGTATAGATATATATGTAAATGAAAGGTGTTGTGATGGGATAGTGCACAACAGATAGAATACTTCTTTAGTGATACTTGAATTATCATTGCAACTCTTACCATCTCTTTTATCTTCACTCTACCTTTTCTTCATGCCAATGGGTCCTACATGTTTCACACTTTAATTTAATAGACTAACACATTTTCTATTGCAAAATTATTGTATTCTATAATAGTTTGGTATAATTTTTCCAAATTATTTAGAGATAGCTTATTGATTTAATTAATTATTTTTTTATAAATCTGTTATGTTAGATATCATTATGTAACTTGACATCTCATCTATGCAGACATCTCATATGCTATCAATTTCAGAAACTAAAAATAATTAGTTGTTATATTGACTAAATTAAATATTATTTTAGAAACTAAAAAAATGATTGGTATCTAAATTTGTATTTATTATTGTCCAATTCAATACTGATGATTTTTTTAATCTCTAAAATTGTATCTAATTTAGTTAATATAATAACTAATTATTTTTGTGTATCTAAACTTGATTTTTATTGAATGATTTTATTGTAGTATTGGTTAAGTCTAGATACCGTGAATGATTGTAATTACTCTTTTTTGTATAGCGACCTTCTATCTAGTAGAGACCATATATGTATATGTTGTTTTGTCTCTCGTCTCTGTATAAATAGAAGTGTCTCCTAAATTGCATTAGGGAATTTTGTTCATAGGTGATTAAGTGTTGGTGCGGTAAATATCACTTTTGTTGGAGGTATATTTGGAACTTATGCACCTATCATAACCATTTTTGTAACAAGGTTAAAACACTCCTAAAATATTTCTATTAATTTTTATATTTGTTAGAGATCTCACATAATTAAAGATGGAGACATTTCATTCTTTATAAGTAGGTGCAAACCTCACTTCATGAGTCAGTTTTATGAAGTTGAGTTAGACTTAAAGTCCACTTCTTAATTTTAAGAAGTATTCTTTCACTAATTCACTAATAATATATATATATATATATATATATATATATATATATATATATAAATAAACCCTAAGCTTGTCTTATAAGAGTTATGATTTTTTAGGTTTTAGTCAAAGATGATTAGATGAGATTGAATGAGTAGGAGGGGACTAGAGGCAATAAGTGCAGTTTTCCAGCTATGCTATCAACACTTTAAACACAAGGAATAGGAGCAACTGGGACACTATGGTCCTGCAAACTAAAGTCACCACCCTCTAACCCTTTCTTCCACCACAAAACAAAACCACATTAAATATTTTCCTAACAATCTCAAAAACATGAAAAGACCAACTCTTTTTTCCATATGTTCTTTGTCATTTCTGTGTTCATTATTCCACCCTTCAAAAACACGATTCTACCCACTTTTCCGTCAAATATTCCGGAAGATTAACTTTTGGCTTAATTCCCAGACACAATATGCAGATTCATCTAATTATGCATAGTGTTAAGAAAGTGGGTGTTTTCCAAAATTTGGTCCCTATATATGGCTAGTGCCCTCCACAATTCCTTACTTTTTTTGGTTCCTTTTTTGAAAGATTTGTCCACCTTATTGCTTTTTCAACCACCATGATTTACACAATAATCAACCTAGTAATGTGTGTATATTAGTTGCATAACACATGTATCACTTCTTGTTTTTTTATATATTTTTTTATGAGAATTTATTTCTATTTATATCTTGGTTAATCAACTTATAAAGTTATAAACAATACGGAATTTGTGTTGCTTTATAGTTAAGTTATTTTCTTGTATATAAGTCTAATTTTCCTAATTGCAACCTTATTCATTTTTTAACTATATTGGAATATTTTTTTTTTAATTATCTCCCAAAATTATTATATTATCATCAAAATATTTACACTTAGCATAGTATTAAAGATATATGTATCATAGGTATCCATCGGAGAATACTTCTCAAATGATGTGGTTGAAATTAATTCTCAAGACCCAATAAACATCCTTTTGTACGTTATAATTAGCATAAATGATACGGAATGTTACTCTAACGTCGAGATTAACTCAATGATTCACCCTAGTCCAGATTCAGTACCATCGAAGGTCCACTATGATCCTATAAATATACACTTTAACCAAGGTAAATATATACATTGAACAATATTTATTACTTTCAACCACAAGATACTGAATACTGACTTAGACATCAGAGTCCATTTTACAAAATTATCTTTGCCATTGTCGATCGAAAGTGATTATGAGTATTCCCAGGAGTAAGAAAACCTCTTCCCGAGTCATACACGAACAATACATATCCAAAATATCATAATGTTAAACCTACCAAATTTTGTTATCAAATTAACCTTCTAAGGATTTAATTATTCCTCATTATATTATGAATCTAGTTTTCACTTTTAAGTAAAAATGTTTTTATGAGTTATTTAATTTTTTTTAATTCATTTGGCTTATATATATATAATACTGATTCAAGCATTTAATTTTATTTATAATTCTTAATTTTTTCAAATACAATTTTAATTTGTTTAAATTTCAAGGCTTTATTCTAACTTTGCATAATCATGAATTTTAGTAAAAGTTATTGACTGAAGTATTTAATTAATACTATGGACATACAGCATTAAAATGTGAAAAAAATGTGGAAAAGCTACAAGTAAAAGTGTGTTTCTTTTAAATGTTTTTCACTTTCTTAGACGCATTGAATGTCAATCTCACTCTTATGGATCATTGACATTTCAACGTGGTTGGTTACAAATTTTTATAGTTGAATGAATGAAGATATTTAAATTGTAACTAGGAATAACTTGAATTAATTTCAATTTTTATATTTAATTCAAATTAATTTCTTTTATAAATTGATTGCTTACCTCCTTTTAGTTATAGTACTCTTAAGAAATTAATTTATTTAGTCAAATAGTCAACGGTCAACTCAAGAGGGTATTCATTAAGAAGATTTTTTAATGATTCCAAGTTGTGAAGACTAATAATTGAAGGAAAATAAATGCTTACAATTGGAAACTCCTTCTTTAACCCTAACTTAACTTGTACAAACACCTCTTTTGGGTTTTCAACATGTTGCCATTTTAATTAGTAGTCAATTTTAGACTTAAAAACATTAATATTTATTTGTCATATTTTAAAATTCACTCTTAATTTTATTTTTAATCAATATCCTTAATTAGCATGTGTGAAAAAGACATGCAACTTACTAATTGACACACATATTTTTTTTTTTATCACTTGAGAAGTGCTTTTACTATAACATATTCACTGAATAGTAACTAAATTTAGAGACAAAAAATAATTAGTTATTATATTAACTAAATTAGATACTATTTTAGAGACTAAAAAAATATTTATATTTAAAATAATTTCTATTATTAATAAAAATTCATAAAATGATTTCTAAATTAATATTTAAATTAGCTACCAAAATTTTAGCTACTAATGTTTTAGATTCTAATTTGGTCTCAATTAGTCTTATAAAGACTAATTTATAATATAAAATATTAGTAAATAAAATCTTGGTAGCTAAAACTTTGGTAACTAATGGTTAGATATCAAATTAAAAATTATTTTATAATTTTTATTAATAATAATTACTTTAGATACCAATAATTTTGTTAGTCTCTAAAATATCTCTAATTTAGTTTAATAGTAAATAATTATTTTGATCTTAAAATTAGTTACAATTTGATAATTTTATTGTAATATTAATTGTAATCAAACTTAATTAAGTCACGTTTTAGGATGAGTATATAATGATAGCAATATGAGAATAAGTCCAAATCTTGCAATGTTGTGCCATGCATGTATATGCGTTGACAAAAAGTGATTTTCTCCTCATAGCGATCTTGCAGTGTGCCATGCATGTATCTATAATCTAATCTAATCTATCTTTTGCATAAAAAATTTACAACATAATATTAAACTATGAAGATTTTTCCCACGATTTTCTTAGGATATGTTTATAAGATGATATCAATAAGCCATTGAATTATACTTACAAAAAAAAAATCATCAAATTAGAGACCAAAATAATTAGTTGCAATAGCAATTAAATTAAATATCATTTTAGAAACTAAAAAAACTGATTTCTAAATTAGTTTTTATTATTGTTAAATAGTTTCTAAATTGATATCTAATTAGCTACCAAGGTTTTAACTACAAATTATTTAGTTTATAAATTTTGGTAGAAAAATCATGGTTGCTAATTAGATATCAATTTAGAAACTACTTAACAATAATATAAACTAATTTAAAAATATTTTTTTTAGTTTCTAAAATGGTCTTTAATTTAGTTACTATTCTAACTAATTATTTTGGTCTCTAAAAATTAGTTTTTATTTCGTGATTTTCTTTTCTAGTGATAGTAATAATCCATAAGACACAAGTGAAACATAATTTCAGATTACAAATTTCGAAGGAGATGTTGATACCTATAAAGCTCAGACACTTCTCTTAAATGGCGTGTCGGCGTCGGATACTCATATTGGACACCGTCACTCGTATGACACGTATCGATAAAGTGTCAAATTAAAAAAGTATTTGTTGGATTTCTTACAATTCTAGTACGTTCTAACACAATTTTAAAAAGGAAAAATACATTAATTTTCTAAAAACTCAAACTTATTGTATAACTTTTTATTATGATTATAAAAATAAGAAACAAATCCTTTTGAACCAGTAATGAAAACCATTTTTCTGGTCAAAAAAATAATCTTGAACATTCTTCTGCACATAAATCTTTATTGTAAATTTATATAATTCATAATTATATAATATATAGATTTGTGTCCCTGTGTCCTACATTTTAGATATTATACGTATCTTCGTGTCCGTGTCCATGTCGTATCAGTGTCCGTGTCAGTGCTACACAAAGTTCATACCCTCTTTACACAATTTGTGGTTTTGAACTCCAAGGATTAATGTGTTGGTGTCTTATATTCGCAAGTTTAAGATAGTTTTGGAAAAAACATGAAAGAGAAAATATCTGAACGACACACACATGCTAAGATACGGAACATTGTCTGCCAGTTAGGGACTCATTTCATATTCAACTAAAGAACAGAGATTCACCTCTCTTCAATCTCTTTCATCTCTGTCGTGTCTCGACTCATACAATTTTGTTCTATTATTCTTTTTCACAAACTTATTCTGTTCTTCTCAATGCTTTTGGAATTGGAATGTCGTGATATGTGTGCTTCCAACTCCCACCTCGACTGCATTTTAACTATTAATTAAGGATTTTGAATCTATTCAAGAATCAAATTTGCAGCAGTAAATATTAAGAAAAGTATTCAATAACATTCCTGCATGTATCATGTTGTAAAATTATGATGAATGGAGGAGAAAAAAATATTACTATGGAAAGAGAAAAGTTGTTTCATAAAGGCCAAGAAGATTCTTTACTGCATCAAAGAAGAGAAGCTCCTGGGAAATTGGTACATTTAAAACTCTACTTTCTGACTCCTTTGTTTGCTCCATTCTTATATATCCATCCACCTTCCTACACATGACATACTCACTTTACTCACTTGCTTAACCATTTTTAATTCTGTTGCATAATTTGGAACCTTTCACTGTGCAAAACTTTGATGTCTGCACCCTTGGAACATGATTACATAGGCTTAGCAGATACTCCATACATGGAGAAAAGCTGTGACAAGATATCCTCTTCAGTTTCATCCAACATCTCCTCTGAGGATGACAACACTTCATCTCTGAACTTCAAGGAGACAGAGCTGAGGCTTGGCCTGCCCGGTTGTGAGTCTCCTGAGAACAAATCAGGAGCTGCAGGGATCTCTCTTTTTGGCAAGGATTTGCAGAATAATAATGGCTATTCTGCTTCCTCAACCCCTTCCAAGAACCTCAAGAGGGGTTTCTCTGATGCCATTAGCTCCTCCTCCTCCTCCTCCTCTTCTGGGAAATGGATTTTCTCAGGCAGTGATGCAACTGGGGATGATTTGAGAAATGGTGTTAATACCTCTGCACTATGCAACACAGAGGTTGGTTGCTTGGTTCTTCACTCTGAGAAGCCGCCTCAGGTTGCTGCAACAATTGAACATGCTGCTACTCCTGCTGCAAAGTAAGATTTCCTCACATATTTATGCTTTATGTAATGTTTCGATAAACTTCTTCTGAAGTACTTGTAGCAGAAGAAGAAAAATATAAAGTTCAAATGATTTGACTTCTCTTATGAGGTTTAAATTAAGTTATACTCTACAAGTTGAATTTTATTAGAAGATAGATTCGATTTATCAGACTACTGACTATCGGCACGAGTTGGTAGGCGTAAGAAAATTTGTGTTGGAAATTTCACATTAACTACATTTTATAGTATATAATTGGGTGTAAACCTCGTTTTATAAGTTGATTTTATTTATTTCTGTTTGGTGAGAAGTTAAATATGGAACCTTTTTGTTTTAGAGCACAAGTTGTGGGATGGCCACCAATTCGATCTTTTAGGAAGAACACAATGGCCTATAATTTGGCAAAAAGCAACACTGAAGCTGAGGAGAAATCAAGAGTTGGTTGTCTTTATGTTAAGGTCAGCATGGATGGTGCCCCTTATCTCAGAAAGGTTGATCTGAAAACCCACAGCAACTATATTGAACTTTCTTCTGCTCTTGAGAAAATGTTCAGCTGCTTCACCATTGGTATGGTACTCTCTCAGTCACATTCATTATGTTTAATTCATTGCTGTAACAATCTGGTGGAACTAGGTAGTATGAGTGGTCTAATTGTGAATCAAACACCTAACCTAATTGATGATCAAATTAGACACTTCAAGTTCATAAAATTATAACAACTTTGTATCAGTCAACTGTATAGATTTATCTAACTTATACTCAGTATAGCAGATAAAACAGTCTCATCATTATGTTTGGTGGAATTTACTTAGGTAATGAATTTTTTTTATAAAATTTTCATACATCATTATACAACTTGAAATCTCAGTTAGACTGAATACTCTAAGTAACAACAAAATATCAATTACAAATAATTGTAACAATAGTTTTGTGTTGCTGAAATCAGGTCAATGCAGTTCAGGTGGAGTTGCTGGGAAAGAGGGATTGAGGGAGAGAGCTTTCAGGAATGTTGTTGATGGCTCTGAATATGTTTTTACATATGAAGATAAAGATGGAGATTGGATGCTTGTGGGTGATGTCCCTTGGGAGTAAGTTCCATTTTTCATTTTGTTTCTCAATAAATCACATCTTTTTTAATAGTTGGTGGTTCATCAAACTTAGTTTTATTTTTCAGTTATTTCTTTCTTTCCTTTTATAAGCTTTAGTATTTAGGTTATAGGGGTTAGAGTTAACTTAGTTTTAAAAAAAAACATTTTCTTAAATTTAAGATAATATAATTTTTTTCTATTATACTCTTAATTTAATCAATATAAGGAGAGAGAAATTAGTTAAGATGGTAAATAGAAAAAAATGTAATGATATTCATATATATACATTGAGAAAACTAAAAGGTATAATAAACACCTCACTTAAAAATACATTAAAAACTAAAAAAAATGATTTAGATGAAGATATCTTGAACAACTATTGCAAAAGAATAAGCTTGTGATTTCTGCTTGTAAAATGTGAAGACAAGCTTGTGATTTCTGATTATTACTTCTAAATATCATTACAATTGTAATTAAGTTTGTCTTTAATCGTGTTTAACTTGTCACTACAGGATGTTCACTGAGTCATGTAAGAAACTAAGGATAATGAAAGGCTCTGAGGCAATTGGACTTGGTATGTATTACCCCATAAATTTTAGAAACACTTTATATGAATATATATATATATATATATATAATGAATTGGATATAGCTTGTTTTATAGTATGGAAGATTAACTAAAAATATGTTATGAATTTGGTTGCAGCTCCAAGGGCAATGGAGAAATGTAGGAGGCAATACTAGTGCAGAAGATTCTGATCTACTATTTGGTCATTCAGTGAAGCATATGAAGAAGGATTAGAAGATAATTTGAGTTTATAGTTTTGTATTAAATAAAACAAAACAAAACGCCTGATGTAGCGTTTGGACACTGATAAGTTTCAGTTTCCTTGTGCATGTGTAGAATATCAAATGTTTTGCTGTTTACTGATATGGTGCCACCTTTTCTAAATGTAGTTGTGTTTATTGGAAGTTTACATTTGAAGATTAATAATGCTCACTTCCTTGACCTCACCAACACCTTTTATACATTTGGACAAGCATAAAGTCCTAAATGTCCCATCTTCATGTAATTCATCACTTCTTTTCACACTTTGCATCAAGGAACAAACTATTTCTCAGTGTCTGTCTGTTATAATAATATATTGTTTCTTAGACATAATTGAGTTGGAAATTGTTGGAGATCCCACATCGACTAGAGATTAGAGCCTTTCATAGTATATAAGTGGGTGCAAACCTCACCCCATTGAGCCGGTTTTATGGGGTTGAGTTAGGCTTAAAAGTCCACTTTGTAATATGGTATCAGAGCCATTTCGAGCCTATCCTAGCGAGTATTTGTTGGACTTATCGTGTCACCCGCTATCGGACCACCCATAATATATAGTCCTAGTCGATTTGGGATCTCCAACAGAAATCACATTTTCGACAACAAAATTCTATAGTATATAAGGGGATGCAAACCTCACCCGATTTTATAAAATTGAGTTAGATTTAAATAATCTTATAAGTCGATTTTACATGGTTAAATTAGACTTAAAGTCATCTCTTAATACTTACCCATAATTGCTTATCTTTTCAAACTTCTTTTGGCAATAATAAGTGATTATTTAGAAGAAAAAAAAAGCAAAATCAAACACACTTTGTTGCTATAATTGATATTTCTAGACATTGATGGTCACATGTTACTTGGATCTATCATCTTGTATTGAACAGCTAACTATTGGCGTTTTCCCTTTGTTTTTGTCAACACAGTAAAGCCTAATCCACTCTTCCATTGTACTGAACCATTAATCCCATGGAAAATTTGAAATAACAAGAGGTTGCATATTTTTCTTTGAAACTACATTGATTTTTTCTTGATCTGTGCATTAATTTTCAGTGGTACAAGCATGTGAACTTCTGCATAGAGATAAATGGAGTGCACAATAGTCCTGGTGCATGGCATCCAAATTTAAAAAGCTTAAAAAGTAAACTTTAGAGACAGTAAAGCACTTGTGCACACCACCAACCTCTTTTGAATTCTCACCAAATTAAACAGTAGCACACTTTACAAATAAATTACAAGAAGCAAGAACATGAAATAGAAAAGCAAGAAAAGCAAGAATTGCTTTTCCTCCTTTTATTATCAAGAAACATGAATTACAGAGGCCATGATCTCAGTGAAATCAAAATTCAGTGGAAAGAGGTGCATGGTCAGAGCGAATGAACACATTGCCATAGATAAGGCCAGCCAAACCACCACCAATAAGAGGTCCAACCCAGTAGATCCAGTTGTCATGGAAGTCACCACTCACAACTGCAGGTCCAAAGGAGCGTGCAGGGTTCATTGAGCCACCAGAGAATGGCCCTGCTGCCAAGATGTTGGCACCAACAATGAAACCAATGGCAATGGGTGCAATGGTGCCCAATGAACCCTTCTTAGGGTCAGCTGCTGTGGCATATACAGTGTACACCAAACCAAATGTGATGATGATCTCTGTAACAACTCCTTCAACAACTCCAACCCCAGAAGCCACACTGTGGACTGGAATTGCCTGCCAACAAATAACAAAAGTTCAGTTTTTGGTTTTAAGAAACTAAACATCATGCTATTATTTTTTAATGTCTAACACCAAACAAAAAATTAGAATATTACAATGGATGTTTGAACAAGCTACATACAAATGATTATATAAAAGATACATTGGTGCAGCTAGAAAAAGTCTTGATACGTTGACAATCTATAGGTGAATTGGTTCATACCACAACTGCTAAAAGTAACTGTTGGAGATCCCAACTAGAGATCAGAACATTTCATAGTATATAATTAGATACAAATCTCACCTTAAAAGTCGGTTTTATGAAGTTAAGTCGTCGGTTTTATGAAGTTAAGTTAGACTTAAGTCTACTTCTTAATATGATATTAGAGTCATTTTGAGTTTATCCTAACGATTGTTTGTTGGGCTTATCATCTATAATATATAATCTCATGCTACCAACTCATCGACTAGAGATTATGACATTTCATAATATATAAGTAGGTGTAAATCTCACCTTAAAAGTCGATTTTATGAGGTTGAGTTGAACTTAAAGTTTAAGCTTAAGAGTAACATTTTTCTTAAAGAAAATATTGACAGAAAATCAATTAATTGGTTCTTTTACTGAATGGAATGCAGTCGTGCAATCCATGTAGTAGACCAATATTTGTTGAGAAAAGATTTTTTATGTGTATATTATAGCATTAAATGGAGGCACCTTCGTTATGATTCTAAGTAGTATGTCCCATGGGAGATACTACTTATGGATCTTACCCGTAGCAGAATTATACTTATAGTCTCTCCATAAAAAGATAGAAAAAAGGGCATGTAAATATGTCCTTGGTTTATGCATGAATCTTCTGATGCAAGGAAAATATTTGGCAAATTCAGGTAGCCATGTGTTGATTCCACAAGTGAATTGGAATCATAGAGATTCTTTGAATTTAAACTTACCAAACCTCCTGTGACATAGTTGAGAAGAAAACATGCCACTATGGAGCCAAGAAGCTGTGCAATCCAGTAGAAGAGACCAGTGAGGATGGTGATGTGGCCACCAAGAGCCAATCCAAAAGTCACAGCAGGGTTGACATGGCCACCAGAGATGTTGGCACCAACAGAAACTGCCACAAAAAGTGCAAAACCGTGGCAAATAGCAACTGCCAGTAACCCAGCAGGATCGAGTGCTGCATCTGATGTCAACTTACCTACAAGCAAAGTGAAAAAAAATTGTAAACTTCTACATAGTGACAAGCCAAAACAAACATTGTTTCTCAAGTTTTCTTATACTTTTAAGGGTTATTTGATGTTCAATCGTGGTGAAACACCTTCAGAACTAAAATGACAGAGGAGTGGGTTGAGACTGAGATCTTGGATTCAATTTTGTTGTGAAACTGAGAAAACTAACCATAGGCTATGGCTGAACCAACACCAGCAAAAACAAAGATCAAGGTTGAATGGAACTCAGCAATATAGGCCTTGATTGAGCTGAAACTGAAAGAATCATCAAAGCGTCCGAAGGCAATGCCACCCATCTTCAGAAGTTTCTAGGGGAACTGCTAAAGATAGATAAGGAAATGTTCCAAATAAGAGAGGTAGTAGTACAAAAGGCTTCTCTGTTGGGGTTATATATATGCAGCAGAAGTTATCAAACACAATGTCAAGGTTTATTTAAGAATAAAATGTGTTATACATATGTTTTAACCTTTAATCTGTGTGTTTTAAAATCAATGATTTTGAAATTTGCTTAAATGTGATGATGCATTTCATTCTTGGTTAGCATAGACAAAGCTAAAACAGATATATAAATATATCTCAGATATATAAATATATCTCAGATATATAAATATATCTCATATCGACTAAAAATAATGATATTTATTTTATAAATTTGAGTCGTTTTATGAAGTTAAATTAACTTATTAAAACTAATCTTAACTATTTTGAACTAAATTTTAATCTTCACTTAATTAGTTGATTAGAGTTACTGCTACCATTGTTGTAGTTTATGGATTTGTTTGCATGATAAAAGGGATGGTTAATATGTGAGACATATCCATGCACATATCCTATCAGTTCTTGAGTGGCAAACTTAGCTGTCATTGGAAACTTTAATAGAAATGTCTGGAAGCTAATGAATGATTCCTCCATGTGAGAGAGTGGAAGAGGTGATGTTTGGTGGTGGGGTAGAATGTGAAGGAAATAATCATAAAAGAAAAGTAGGAGTGGGGAGAACATGAATAGGTTTGGGCCACAAATAGCACCGGCCATGCTCTAAAAAATGGCAGAGAGGTTGTGAAATTTGAAAATGAGTGAACACAAATTTCTGGGTGTCTATGTTTTTGAGTAATTAATGTATCGAAAATTGGTTGTTTAGGCCTATGTCATGGATAACTTGGTCGGCCAATTGGTGCTGAGCAAGTAATCATTTTGACTTTTTGGCGCTTCTGTCAGAAGTTTTTTTTCTTTTTCACAAAAAATGCTTTGTTAATTATCACTATGTCATCATTAGTTTATGAGCAATTTTAATGATTATGAATTGTTAATAGTATAAACTTTTACAAGAAAAAACATCAGTTTACTGTTTATTTTTTAATTTTTTTATTAAAAATCAGATTTTAAGTTTAACTCAATCTCATAAAATTAGTTTATAACTAAAGTTTACACCTATTTATAAAGAATGAAATATTTTAATCTCTAGTCGATATGAGATCTCCAACACACCTCCTCATACTGAGGCTAGCAACTCGTGCATGAAAATATATGTTATGTGTGGTCCGATAGCGGATGATACGATAAACCCAACAAATTCTCGCTAAAATAAGTCTTAAATGACTCTGATACCGTATTAAGAAGTGAACTTTAAGCCTAACTAAACCTCATAAAATCGACTTATAAGATGAAGTTTTCATCCACTTATAAAGAATGAAATATCTCAATCTACTCTGACATCACATCAGTTTATAATCTTTAAAAAAAAATCAATTTCTTTATATGAACTGATTCATAGTTTAGTAACAAATTATTTCAACTCTTTCCGATTGAATAGTAAAACTATCTTATTTTGTTAGTGTATAAAATATTTTCTCTTTATATTCATATGCACCAACAAACCCTTTATTAATAATTTTGTTGTAATCAAAAGAGAGAGAAAAGAAACACTTTTTTGGACATCTACAGGTTATTCTTTTGTCCTTTTGTATATTGGCCAAAAGTTGAGGGTGAAGTGGTTGTTGAATGTCTATGGTTTGATGCAAAAGAACTATCCATGACCCTCATCACTAGTAGAATGGTTTTGTTTTCAACAGAAATTGAAGTGCCATTAAAATACAAATGACTCAAGTCACATAAACTGTTTTCTGCAGTACACAAATTTTCCAAACAAGTTTCAGCAGATCAGACATGTATGTATAACCAGCTATATATTCAAAGTAACTATTTGTTATAGTATAAACTTAGAATTTAAGAGAGGCTTAACTATTAAATTGTTAATTATATACTTATCTAAAAAACAAATTTAAGTGATTATTTTTGTTAGGAACTGTTGTAGAACGAGGTTGAGATTTAAAGAACGACTCAAGTTGTTCCACTATCTCTTCGGTCGGTCAGTCAAATTTTCCTTTCTTCCTCTCGAAGCGGTCTTCTCGCTCTCTTCTTTTAACTCTACCTCTCGGTCTCCACAAGTCTAAACTCGGATGGTACCTGCAAAAGACACTCCGATACTCAAGTCAGAATTGAGTATTCGGCACTCAGTATCTTGAGCACTGTGTAATGACATGTACCTGTTTCTTAGATTTTGTGTCTATTTATATGATTGTGGTAAACCTTTCTTATTGTGTCAAATTAGAGAGTTGGATCATGTTTAACAGTGTATTACCTAATTCTTAATTATTGATTGATCTCATTAATTCTGCTTAAGTGTAATTGGTTTTGTGGTGTCGGTCGGCATAATAACCGAATTCCAAAACATGATTTCAGTCGTACAAACCCTATTAATTCATAAACTCTACGTCAATTAAAGATATGAATATTCCATAATATATAAATAAGTTAAATCTCATTTTATAAATTCTGTTATATATGTTTTTATCAAATTATTCATAAATATATTGAAATTGATAGGTATAGACATCAATCAAAGATAGTTACATTCCTATGATGCTAATCAAAGTGGTTTTGTACCTGATGTACTTCTGTGATGCCATTGCAACAGCACATGTTTTCTCTGAATTGTTTATTAATGGAATGGAATCCTTATCTGCCAACTGTTGTTAGAGAAAATAAAGTCTCTGGGTTGCAGCATAATGCAAGAAATCTGAATAATATACAGCTTAGGCCATGGATTAGTTTTTTAATTTCAAAATTATCTTCACTTATCTTATTAAGCCAACTAAAATAAAATACAATAAATAAAGAACTAGAAGAATAAAAATGGAATTTCACTGAATGAAAAAAAATACAACACTTCTTTCTATAAATAAAAAAAAAAAATATTTAAAAAAAAAAAAAAGGTAAAAATAAGAAAAAAAAAAAAAAAAAAAAAAAAAAGAGGCTAAAAACTACATAACCATAATTTAAGGGCTTCTTAACATTTTTTTTCTTTAACCAAGATTTGGGGTCATAATATAAATAAATTTATAGGGTTTTGGAGATATAAAACATATTTAATATTTATATAAAGACTCAATAAAATGTAAATTTTTGAAATTGTTTATAGTATAATACAATATAATTCAGTTCATTTCGAATTGATTCGATTCGCAAGTTTGTTCATGTGTGAAATAAAAAACTAGTCATCTATATTCTTATATATTAATAAATAAAAAATGTCAAACTAAACATGGATTGCTTAAAAAAAACTGATGAAGATGATGGGTTGTGTAAAAGATAAAACTAATGCAAAACATCAACTCTCCCCTTCTAGTCTTTTGTCTCTTTTAGATTGTAGAATGTGGAAGGATTTTTTGGAAAGGGTAGTCGAATTCTGTAAATAGGAAGTGAATTCTAGATTTAGGGAGTCTGAAAGTTAATTTTTTTTTATAACATAACTTTTAAATATTATGAAATAGATTTTGGATACACAAGTAACTTTCAAATTATGTCATTTCAAAATCATTTTAAAATAGTTCCATAATTTTGAAAGAAGGGGTGTCTCCTAAAAAAAGGAGGTCAGACCCCGGACGACTAATTACCAAAAACATAAGTATTTGTAAAGTCGTAAAATTATTTATGGGGTTGACACTTGCTTGGAACCGGAAGATCAATGAAGTTGGTGACTTAATGATAGGGGAGCTTATGACCGAAATCTCGATGAACGACGGTCGTAACTATAACGGTCCTAAGATAGTAAAATTTCTTGTCGGGTAAGTTCTGACTCGTACGAAAGACATAACGATCTCGACACTGTTTCGAAGAGAGACACGATGGAATAAACATGTCTGTGAAGTTGCGGATTACTTCCACTTTGACAAAAAGACTTTGTGAAGCTTCACGATTTCCTGGGATTGGCTTTGGGCTACTTTCAAATTATACCGTTTCAAAGTCATTTTTAAAAAAATTAACTTTGAAATTATGCAATTTAAAATAAGTTTCTAGATTCAAAAGTCATTTTCTAGTGAGAAAATAAGGGAATACTATTTTTATATTTAGTTTGATAAAAAAATTTGATGTTAGTATAAAAGGATGAGAATATGAAAGATAAGTCGTGGGATGATTCTCACAAAGTTACTTCAATAAATCAAATTTATATTTTTAACTCATTACTTCATAAAGTTGTCACAAAGATAAACTCAATTTTCTTTAAGAGTTACTTACCAAATTATAGAAGGTCTTCTAAATACCACTCAACAACTTAATTAAAACATAAAAAATTATAAAAAAAAAACAAAACTATATTGACCCTTTCAACATCATAACATTCTCACATTGTATAATATGAAAGTTATCTCGCAAGTCTATTTCAAATTGCGAAAAAAAAAAATTCAAAAAAAATGTATAATAAAAAAATAACCCTCAAATTTGAAAGCGTATTCTAGATTGAACAAGCCTTCTTATAACAAAGACAATGGACTTTAACATTTGTAGGAGTGTAGGAGAAAAGTATGGGTGTAAAAAGAAATCCCCGAAACTCATTGCTAATGATTTCTCTCTTAGGCCCAAGGTTCTCTCGGCTTCTCTCAGCTGGGCTTCTCTTTTTTTAAGAAGCAAAGATGGACTCTTTTTTCTTTCTGCACTCGACTGTTTCTTCCTGCACCTCCATAAATTTTTGTATTTCCAAAATATCCCTTTGTAATTTCGGATTATGTAATTTGTAATCTTTTTTTCAAATTCGTAACTAGCTTCCGGATTACATAATCCAAAAGTCTTTTTTAAGATGTATGATTAGTTTTCGGATTATGTAATCCAGAAGTATTTTTTAGCTTCCAAAATATATAATCCAAAATTCTTTTTTCAAATGCGTGTTTAGATTACATAATCCGAAAACTATTTTATAAGATTGACATAAGAAGGATAAAAATGTATTTTCACATTTTGTATGGAGTGACAGAAGAACATATGGAGGTGCAGGAAGAAACAGTCTCTGCACTCCTATATAAGTTTTTCATACATCCCGTAATTGTTTACTATGGATAGGTGCTATTTGGAATAATATGGTCTTTTTGAAAAATTAGGGAGTTCTTAAGGAAAATATGAGGTGTAAAAAGAAAGACATATTTTCACACGTTTTTTCCCATCTCCAACCGAATCAAAGTTACTGTGATGTGACAGATAACAATCTTTCTTTTTCTCCTTTTTGGAGATGTATCAAATGATAAGTTCACCAACTGGTAAGAAAGTTGGATATTTTTTTGGATTCTAGTAACAAAAAATGACTAGAGAAATGGATATTAAATTTTTTTATTCTTGACTTTCTTCTATTTTGACTGAAATAAACTAATAGTTTAAAACACGACTTAGGAAATTAATAACCATATATTTTTTAATAGTATTAGTTAATATTCTTTAAAAAAAACCAACAAAGAGCGTAAGCAAAAAGGAAAAATTGTGGAGTGTATTCCATTTTGAAAAATTCCAATGAAAGAAAGAAATATTATTTTCTTGTTATAATATCAAATATTAAAGAAATTCACAAAAAAAATAGAAAATATTAATGGGAAATGAAAAACGTGCGTGTAAAGTATACAAACATGAAAAAGATGGACACAACCAACTGTTAGAAACCAAACTTTTTTTTTAAAATTCTTAATGTTTAAATATTTTTTATTTATTCTTATCACATGATAATTAAATTTAAATTTAATTTTCTTACAAAACTTTTCAAACTCCTATTATTAAGTTGATCTTAAAGGGTTACATTCTTTTATTACTGTAATCTGCTAGAATAAAATTTACAATTAGTTTAATAGAAACACGTTTTCTATTTATCATAAAATAAAACTCTATTTTACTTCTTACAAAGATAACTTGGCATTGTTTTACATTACAAATGTAGAGTGATATTCCTTAATGTAATCTATTAATGGTAAAATAAATACATGTCAATTTTTTTTTCTATTTAAGGAAATAAAGTCATATCACTGTTCAGTAAAAAAAAACTGATATCAATTTAATTTCTAAAATTAAAATATTGACTTTTTATGAACACACTTTTTCAAACATCAATTTAATATATAAAATAACCTAATTTATCATGCTAACCAAGAAAAATAATATAATACCTCCAACGAATTCTCCACCATAATATATAAAATAATAAAACAAGATGACACCATAATTAATTATGAAACTAGATTAAAAATAAAATTTTAGTTTTTAATTAAAAATTAGACGGTTAACTACTATCTTGTCTGAATAATATAATAGGTAAGAATTATTTTTTATTATAAATTTATAAATATTTTTTTTTGTTATTGTTTTTAGTTGAAAGACGAAGAAAATAAGTGAAAGTTGATTCCACGAGTTTGTTTTTCGCAGTGATATTTGGTGCCATAAATTGTCTTTTCTTTCTCTGTCGTTCGTCGTCTTCCGTTCTTCCCCAAATCTCACAACCCCATCGGAGGGAGCTTCGTTGTTCATTCGATTCACCTCCAAAGTTTGCGACTTTTCGAACCCCTAATTGGATTTTCTATCTGGGTGGTCGTTTCTTGATCGATCCGTGGGTTTAAGTTCAGAGAATTAGCATTCGTCTCGGGTTTTGATAAAGTTTATGCATTGAAAAATCCCATTTGGGAAGTTTAGGGTTGTTGTGATCTGGGGAAAAATGGAATCTAGTCGAAGAGCGGTGGAATCGTACTGGCGGTCGCGGTTGATCGATTCAGCTACTTCCGATGAGGATAAAGTCACACCCGTTTACAAATTGGAGGAAATCAGCGAGCTTTTGCGTTCTTCGCATGTTAGTATTGTGAAGGAGATTTCGGAGTTTGTCTTAAAACGTTTGGAACATAAAAGCCCAATTGTGAAGCAGAAGGTACTTAAAAATCTATTTGGTTTTGGTTTATGTAACCTGATTGAGATTGGATGAGTTGGATCTGGGTGGTTCAAATTTCAATTTTATTTATTTATTTCTATACTCTTTTTTTTGGGGGTGTGGAGAGTTTTTGGAATAGCTGCTAGTGTTAGCATAAGGGGTGAAAGAGATGGTGGATTTGAAAATTGAGATAGTTGGAATTAGCTTTGTAGTCATAGAGTGTGAAGTTGGAGGTGGGGATATGAGAAAGGGTGATATTGGTTTTTGGTGTCAGAGTTTGGAAATTGCATCATATATTATTTATCTAAACTCTTTATGCTGTGTTACATGCTTTTGTTAATGTTGGCAGGCTTTAAGATTGATAAAGTATGTGGTTGGGAAGTCTGGTGTGGAGTTCAGAAGGGAAATGCAGAGACATTCAGTGGCTGTTCGTCAGTTGTTTCACTACAAGGGACAGTTGGATCCTTTGAAAGCTGATGCACTGAATAAGGCTGTGAGAGACACTGCTCACGAGGCTATCTCTGCCATATTTTCAGAAGAGAATAGTAAGCCAGCACCTGCTGAAGATCTAAACCGGCGGATACAAGGGTTTGGGAATAAAAACTATGAGCCGCCACAGGAAGATAAGAAATCTTTTATCAGTGAGGTTGTTGGTATTGGAAGCGCGTCAATTAAGCAAGGGATTAATAGCTTAACACAGGGACATTCGCTGATGAAAAATGATCCTGGCAGCTACAGAAGTCCAAATCTTCGAAGATCATTGACCAATGAAGCAGAATATGGTGACAGATATGAGCCAGCTTCGTATCATAATGAAGCTCAGAGTAGTTTTGGAGGCTCAAAGAATCAATCCTCTGGTCCTTGGAATCAGGATTCAAGAGTAACGAAGACGGAAACATCAAATGGAGAATCTGGTGCAAGTTATGTAGAGAGTAAGACAAGAGAGCTTAAGTTGCTGGAGACAATTGTAACTTCAGGAGGTGTTCGCCTGCAACCCACTCGAGATGCAGTTCAAGCTTTCCTAGCAGAGGCTGCAAAGTTGGATGCACTTCCTTTATGTCATGCCCTTGAACTGAAGCTTCAATCTCCTATTTGGCAGGCATGTCTATTATGTTGATTTTTCTACAGAAATATAAATTTACACATGAAAGACCATGTGAAGTATACAGACATGCGCTTGTTTATCTATATAAGTCTTTAGGATTTACAGATTATTTTCATTCCAAGTATATTGGGATCACAATATAGCCGACTTTACATTATATCCTTATTTGCATTGATATTTTTTTTAACATGTGTGAATAATATTTGCAGGTTCGCATGAAAGCTGTTTGTGTCCTTGAATCCATTCTTAGAAAGAAGGATGATGATCATTTTTCACTGGTGGAATCTTACTTCACTGAAAACCAAGATGTGGTGCTGAGATGTTCTGAATCGCCGCAAGTTTCTTTACGGGAAAGGGCTGTGAAGGTACCCTCATTATCTACCTAAATGAATAGTTATTACATTAAAATTCCATCTCGATTATTTTACACTTTACACTTATTTCAATTTATTTCGGTGTGATTAAATTACCTCAAGTTTTGGTAATGAAAAAACAGATGAATCAGGAAGAGGAAAAATTGGTCATATAGTCAACTAAGGTTATAATAGTTCACTATTTTGTACTGAACTTGTGGTTATATATTAATCTAAAAATATTCAATAGTGACAGACTAAAGTCAGCTGTGCATAATGCTATTGCTGTCCCTTAAGTAACGGTGGTACTTTGGATAATATCATCAAAGGTTTCTAAGCTAATGTGATAAGCAAATTTAGAGAGCTCTAACCACTCAGGTTTGAAACTTTGGTTCTAAACTTTTTAGACTGAGTATGTTGGATGCTAATTATTATAATGGAATCTGAATTGTGAAACAGAACAGATTTGATAATTAATATTTTGTTGTTAGCTTTGAACGTATGGATACCAGTAAGAAATTCCCTGTGAGTCTCAAACCCTTGTAAATGTGCTGTTTTTTTTACGCTATAGCAAATGTCTAAAGTGTCATTTGTAAATTTTTAAAATATGAGCTAATAATAAGTTTAAGATCAACCCTTATAATTTAATTCGGCACTTGGCCCCTTGATGGACAGGTTCTTGGTCTTTTAGGTGGAGGCCAGCCAAACAGCTCTGCAATTAATTCAGAGAATGCTGTGAAAACAGAGAATGCTGCTGTTGTGGAGCTGCCTAACTTGATAGACACTGGTGATTCAGATGATTATCACGGAACTGAGGACACTCTAAAGAGTACAACAGATCAAAATATATCAACTTTGACATCCACTCCTCTGGTTGATGATTTATTTGGAGATTTCAGCAGCTCTATTGGAGCTAGTCAAGAAATAAAAAATGAGGATGATCCATTTGCTGATGTTTCATTTCACACAAGTGAGAACAAGGACCATGCTGATGATCTCTTTTCTGGGATGACTGTTGGCAGTGATAAACAGAGCAATCATGGGAGTCACAGGCAGGGGAATATCAGTGATCCTCAACTTTTTGACATTTTTACTTCCAATTCTGAGCAGGGAAACCATAAGGAGCTTGTTACTGATTTAATGGCCGGTCTATCAATGGAGGAAAATACCTCAAGTACGAAGCACACGGGAACATCTCCTTCCATGCAATCTGAATCTTTATTTTCAGGCTTAACTGACCATATTCCTTCAGATGGCATGTTGAGCTCTCAGCCAACGGGGTTGAATGTAAATCCCATTTTTCCTACTGGTGCTCTGCCTTTTAACATGCAGCCTGGTTTCATGTTGAACCAACCTTATTCTCCCCAATCTCTTAATTACGGTGCCATGGGAACTCTTTTGGCTCAACAGCAATTCTTAGCAACAATGGCTAATTTCCAACACCTTAATAATATCAATATGCGAGATGACGGTGTTACTCAAATGGCTGGACCCAATGGAAGAACACCTTTGCCAGACATATTTCAACCAAGTTTTCAAACTCAAACTCCTAGCTCAATGATCAACACCTCGAGGAAAGAAGAAACTAAAGCATTTGACTTTATCTCTGTAAGTTGTGTAAATACTTTACAAGTACCTCCCATTGGTTTAATTTTTGTTAAGGATGTGGTTTGAATTTATGCTTTTTGAAGTACAGATTCATTAGTATTCTATTTAGCAACTTGATGGAATTAAATAATTTAAAATGTGATTTATCTTCAAAAACAAGCCACTTGGTATTTTACTGGCAATCTGTGGAAACATAGGTTTGAATAAAAAATTCATTACAGAACACCTGGAAAACATAGCTTTGAATAAAAAAAATCATTTACCGGTTTGCATTTTCATTGATGAATGAAGTACACTCCTGTTCATATTAAAATATGACAAAATTTGTTTTAAGAAACTGAATTACAATACAAGTTCTCGGTTGGGCCCCCATGCTGTCCATGGGACAAGAATATTTATTGAGATGATATCTGTTGTTTAGCTTTTGGTGGATTAACATTATCATTGTTTCATGCTTGTAGGACCATATGACCTCTACTCGTGATTCAAGGAGAATGATTTAAACTTTGAATCTTGTGTTGTTGTGGAGGATATTTACGGTGTGGAGTTGCTGGATTGACATTAATAGATCAAAACAGTTAATAGTTTCGTTACCTGTGCAAAAAGTTGATTTTCTCTGGCAATGATGGAGCATTATAAATGCAATTCTACATGTCCATGTTGACAGCAAAAATAATAAATGAGAATACATTTTGGACATGAAGAGATTCAAAATGGTTGTCGCTTTGAATTAGATTTTAGCATAAGAATGTTGTGTAGAGAACTGTAATGTTTTATTTTCTTGAGTATGTTGTGTATGTAGTTAATGGTTGAGATATTGCAACTGTAATTCAGGCTTCAAGTAAAATACAACTCTTAGATTTTTCACATTCATGTTTATTGGTATCCATTATGTGTGAAATGAAGAACTGCCTTGTACACTACGCGGAAACTATGCTGGAGCCTTTGTCAGTTTATGCGGATGGTAATCAAGACCAATACAGTGGAGTTATAATTGTATATATTATGCTCTAATTGTTGCTGCTACATAAATTAGTATTTTATATAGATTTCAATTCGTATTTATAATCTATGTACTTAATTTGAAATCAATTTAGATGTAAGTTTCAGGATGAGGGTAGTGCAGGCTAACAGCAGGGATCTATAACCACTGAAGCAATTTAATCAATATGAATAAATAGGCATTTGGATCTTATTAAACATGCTTCGAGTGTAATCAAATTAAGTATTGTATTGCAGGGCATTCATTTTAACGTTTAAACGTGATAATCTATATATTTACTAATCAACAAATAGATGAATGTGAAGTATTTTTTTTATCTATAATCATGACACTCATACCTCATTGCAGCAATACATGTTTGTATTAACACTCCTTTCAAAAGTACTTTCAGAATAATAGATACAAAAAAGTTATCTTTCTCCAAAAGTATGTTCAGCACCCTAAAATGTATTCATGATAGCTATCCAAATATACATAATCCCTTTGGATACTGAAGCAACTTGGAAGGACTCTGCAATAATTTTCTACTTTTGACCGAAATCACTATGAAGTTTAATTCGAATGATTAAGCACTGACACTATGAAGTTTGATTCGAATGATTAAGCACTGAGCCAAATGGTCATGCTCAAGAAATGGTTGCTGGTTGATCTTCAAGGTCAAACTGAGCCAAATGTAACTGACCACCCATCTCTCTAATCTGCTTTATTTGCTTTACAACATCCAAGCGCTCTGAAGAATAAGATGAAGGGATCTGCATAAAGTAGCAAGCATCATCATGAGTAGGGTCAAGACAAAAGAAAATCTTGATAGACAAGGCAGCAACAAGTTACCAAGAATGGCATATACTTCTTGATAGCTGCCAGAATGGCTGCATGGCCTACAGCTGTTAACTGAAAACAGTATCAAAATCAATGTTACATTGAAATTTTTCCAGCACAGTTCTCCCAGTAATAATATAATAGGTACAGTGTATTATAATTGCATATTCAGTGATCAATTCCTCTGTCTGCATCATTCCAAATAAGAAAGGAAAATTTGTAAAGTATATATTTCTCCTAGTCTCACATTTTCTCCCCTGTAATTTTTCCTCTCAAATGAAGTGGTCATCCTTTAAGAAAATGCTAGAGTAGAGATACTAGAAACAGAAAAAAATAGGTTATGCACTAACAGTGAAAAACATTTTTATACTCACAGGAAGTAGCATCAAGATTGTCACTGGAATTAGCACAATTATGTCAGTCAAGGTTCTATTTAGCCTCTTTCTTTGACTCCCCGAAGGCTTGCAGCCATGCATTTGCCTTGAAAGTAGCTCTAAAGCAACCATAATGTCTATGAAGAGCAATACAGTACCCATCCAGAGGTCCTAGTAAAATATTCCACACATTAAAAACGTAGAGTCATGGCAACTTACTCATTTACCAGAAGCACACTATTAAAACTCTTACTGCACTTGTGGATGCCAATTTTATCATGAATCTCTTGATAAAATTTTCACGCTGAGGATTTGACTTGTCAATGCAAGAGTCTTTCTCATGTGTTTTCTTACTTGTGATTGCAGAAACTGAAGCCTATGATTAAGAAAATAAGAAGCATTGGTTACAAAGAAGAAGGCATATGTATAACTAACTGATTTTCCACAAGTGCAGTGATAGTGCTCATCACTATCATTAACTTCAATTACAACAAGACTCACTTTGTTTCTAATCCTAAATGATTTCTCCAAATCCTTTAGATTATCTCTTATCCTTTAAGCATATGTTGCCAACTACCAAGGATACTTAATGGAAAAAAAAATCAGCAAAACCGACATTTATCCTTGCCAAAATACTCAAGCAAAAATCACAACACTAGATAAAAAAAATTAAATCAAAACCCAGCAGGCAAATTAAAAAAGGGCTAGATAAATTTGAGTGTAGAACTTGCATCCAGCCTATGTAGCACAGACAATGACACGACACGGACATGGGACACAGATCTATATATTATATAATTATGGATTATATAAATTGAAAATAAAAATTTATGTGCACAAAATGTTTGGCTGGTTCAAAAGAATTTGTTCCTTATTTTTACAATCATAATAAAATATATACAATAAGTTTGAGTTTTTAGAAAATTAATGTATTTCTCCTTTTTTAAAATTGTGTTAGAATTGTCAGAAATACAACAAATATTTTTTGAACTGAACACTTCACCGATACGTGTCCTCCGAGTGTCAGTGTCCAATACATGTGTCTGACACGAACACGCCATTTAAGAGGAGTATGAGAGCCTTATTGCTCGCAGCAGGAATCAACTTACATCCTAGTTTATCAAGATAATGAATTTCCTTAACTTGCTATATACCTTGTTATAACAAATCATGTTTCCCAACATACCTTTTTGAAAATACAACTGTTTCGAAAATTACTCTCTGGACATCCTTCTGTAGTTAAATCATGTGACATCTGCTGCAGTTCAAACACCCGAGGTAACTTGGGTCCATTTATACTTCCCATATATGATGTGTGGTTGTCAATTGCAGCATGATCCATGGTATTTAGTGATTCCCTGCAAATAGGCACTAATTAATGATCTGCAACATTTAATGAGTGAAGCATCCATCAAACAAGAACCATCCTACCCTGACTTGTCATAAGCAGCCCAGTGATATTGCAGACAAATACTCAGCAAACCCTGACTAGGATGTTCAAAAGAGAATGAAAAACATACAATGTTAATAGTAACTGTTGTTAAACAAAGAAAGTTAAACTATTAAGAAGTGAACTTTAAGTCTAACTCAACCTCATAAAATCAGCTTTTAAGGTGAGGTTTGCACCCACTTATATACTATGAAATGTCCTAATCTATAGTCGATGTAGGATCTCCAACACACCCTTCTCACGCCGAGAGTGACAACTCGTGCTTGATGGGCTTATCAAGCCACCCACTATCTGGCTATTATCAAACCACCCATAAATATATTGTCACACGCACGAGCTGTCACTCTCGGCATGAGAAAATGTGTTAGAGATCCAACATCGATGCAAACCTCACCTCATAAGCCGGTTTTATAAGGTTGAATTAGGCTTAAAGTCCATTTCTTAATTCTTAATATAAACTATTAAAACTGATATATAAATTAAATATTACCAAATAAGCAAGTATGAGCGTGAAGCTGTGTCCAATGATTGTTGAGTTGAGCGATTGTAGTGTGCAAACCCAGAGAAAACATCATAGCACACAGTGAAAACTACAGAAGAAATTATCTCTTTCTCTGCCTGCCTAGCACTATGTTTAGACCTTTTCTCCTTGCAGTTTATTTGAACAAAGGACATATAAAATTCAAGCCATCCTATCTCATCTGTTACCACCTGTGACATTTAATCCCAACATATGAAAGGTTTTTAACCTCAACCTTGGCTGAATTAACTGAAACTAACCTCCATGAAACACTGGTACACACTGATGGAAGAAAATTCCGGATAAATGAAAAGAATGCCACATTCCAGGTAACTAAAATCAAAGCATTGAATCTTCACTATCAGTATCTTGAAAATTTAAATGATTGAAAATGTAAAAACAAGCAAAGAGATCAACCTGAGGAAGTCCTTAACTACTCCATCAAGATCCTTAATGCCCATTGCTGACAAAAACATTCTAGTCTTTCTTCCAAGATATGTAAAAAGTCCCAATGTGGCCAAACTCTCGGCTCGTATCTGTGAAAGGAACAGCATAAACAACTGTCTGAGAACAGAATGATATATAACCATGCATGCACCTACAAAATAATAAGATTACCAAGATTGGTTATTTGGCAGGCATGTCAAGTGATCATGCAACATGACTAGGAATATATTCTCTGTTTTTATAAAACTGAAAAGGAAAAAGGCACTATGACTAAGTATGTCCTCTTCATGTCAACTGTATCAACAGGGCTAAAATTTATCCAAATATGTTAGCCTATATGCTTCTGCTATTCACTTTGAATGAGGCAAATTATTTTTAATAAATATTATACTATTAAGCCCTATTAATCCATCAAATTTCTTCACAATTCTGCAAGTTGACCTTTTGCTGAAAATTTTGCTTCTTTAAAGTGATGCTTTCTTCACTGAAGGCTTTCAGTAGTTTCTTGTGGGCCAAACCAATCCAAAACTCTAGGTCCTCAGTTTTCTCACTGAGAAGAACTTTCCCACCAAAATGGTACAAGAAATTCTGTTCAAATCCTGCCTCAGTTGCTAATTGGTGTAACTTGTCCATAGATGCAAGATTGAGTGAAAAATCCATAAGCTTGACCATAACATCTTCAAGAGACAATACAAGTAAGGAGCAGCAGATGTGCCTAGAGCCAAATTTAACCACTGCACTGCAACAGGTTATAGCCACAATAATTCCTGCAATACCGCTGAATACTTTTCTGTCAGGCTAAATTTCTTTTGCCAAATATACGGCGAATCTAAAAGAACTGAGCATAAAATTGTCAACTTGAAGGAAAACTTTGAAAGTCAAGCCAATGTAAGGACATTTTTTTACTAAAAAAAGGAATTCCATCCAAGGTTCAAAAATATGTTTCTGAAAACAAGGTTGTTTCAAGCAAACCTTCCTGCATATTCCATGGACCACTTCTTTAGAAGTGGAATAAAATATCCTGCTATCCGTGGCATTTCAGTGTTTCTAAACCACTGCACCAAATATGGATGCTTCATTTTCAGTTGAATTTCAATGCTCTCTCCCATTTGATTCATCAGTGGGCTCAAACTGAAAAAAGGAGAAGTAACACAGATGAAAGCAATGGTTATGTCAGTTGTATTTGACAAGATCACATTCATTATTACCACTAGTAAGGTGTAAGGAAAAAACAGAAATAGTGAATGTGTTGGATATTAAAACAGAATATGCAGAGTCATTTAATCCCTAAAGATCTTTTATATGAAACAGATCAGTTATTATTAACAAAGAATATCATGGGTCCTAAAAAACAGCAACAAATTAAAATTCAGTATCATGAGTCATCCAATCAACAAAAATGTAATATGATGCACACCAATCAAAGGTTTGATAAAATTCCTACTTGTTACAACTCTTATTTATATGTCAATATTACAATTCACAATAAAAGCAGAAACAGTAAAAGCTTACATCTCTTTTACTGGGGAAAATTCATTTAGTCGTTCATGTGAAAGCAATATCTCCAAATCAATTACTGCTTTCATTAAAGCATAAACTGCAACCTACATGCACATGTCAAAAGTTGTATTTCATTATTAGATCCAATCAACTTTTCATGATGACTTTTCAGGGATGGAAATAAGTATATGCATCTTCTCATTAACAGGCATATATCATAAATTCCCATAATGTGAAAAAGTAATAATGTGTATATATTTCTTGCAGATGATTGTTGTTACTTGAGATGATTGTTGTTACTTGAGGTATCAGCCTAGCTGAGATGTTAAGTTGCACAATGATACCTAACATGAATTTTTTTAAAAAAAGTAATAATAAAAAAAACATATATTTCTTCACTATAGAACATTTTGCTGCATGTACCTGATAAGCAATCCGTCTATGCCATTCATGCACATCCTTCCCATTCCAAGCCATTGCAAGAGCTGGACCACTTGCTAGTCCAAGTGAGTTGATTGCTTGGGAAAAGCTCCCAGAAGATTGATGCAATGACCATACTACACAATGCACCCTACTATGTTCTATTCCCTGACTACTGGATGTAACATCAGTAACCTCAACTCCTTCTTTGTTTTGATCATCAGTACCGGAAAAACAAGTCTTAGCTGATGCTGCCAATGATGATGAGCACTTCTTGAAGGATGTGTAACATGAAGACAGAGATCCAACTAACATGCCACTATTCAAAGAACTATTGTTTCTCTCATCTAATACATTTGAATTGGCATGTTGAAGGGCATAACCCGTTGTTCTTTTTCTGACATCCAACCCCACGGATCTGCTTTAGGACGAAACAGCAGATGCATAAACTTCTGACGATATGCAATGTCTAAAATGCATAACCAAATCATACACATCAGATATTTAAAAAAAGTTAGTTGAATTGGAACTACTGAACTAGTGACTAATACCATATATATTAAGAAGTGAATATAAGTTTAACTTAACCTTATAAAATCAGCTTATAGGGTGAAGTTTGCACCCACTTAGATACTATGAAATGTCTTTATCTCTAGTCGATGTGGGATCTCTGACACCCTTAGGATAGGATCTAAATAATTTTGATACCGTATTAAGAATTGAATTTTAAGTCTAATTCAATCTTATAAAATCGGCTTATAAGACGAGGTTTGTACTCATTTATATACTATAAAATGTCATTATCTCTAGTCGATGTGAGATTTTCAATACAATATATAATAAGCTGCTACTAGATTTCATGCAGAACGGATCCAAGTAACAATGTACTTTTATGTATAATGAACATTTTTCTTCCAAATTGTTATAAGGTCATACCACTCTCAAACTTGTTGATTGCCTTGACAACAACATTAATACGAGGACATCAACAACAGCAGCTCAGAAGATAAAATTTTAACTTTGTAGAAAAGGCTACCTTCTGACAACTTTGGTCATTTTTTCTTTTCTTTGATAATTTTTAATTGGTTTTGTTCCCATGGATGATTGGCTTATTAATTTCATAACTGGGCAAAAAAGGGGTAGCGAAAGGATTATATACAAAAAATAGAAACTCACCCTCAGAACTCCAAAATTTAGTTATGATCTTTGTGTATAATCTACCCAAATTTCCAAAGTGTGTATATGCATGAAACAAATTTCAACTTTCAAGTAGGAAAATATCCACAAATATATTTCAAATAGTATTTATTCCTTTACAGGACACAAGGGGTTATTTTGATGCGTTTGTAACAATTGTTAAAGCAAAAACAGGAAGGAGAAGAAAGAGTTAGAGGAGGCTTACGAGTAGTTGAAAAGTTGATGCTGCAGATTGAAGTGAGTAGCCATGGAAAGTGGAAAAGTAAGAGAAGAAACAGAGATGTTAATGTTGGAAAATATAAATAATGAATTAGTGTAAGAGCGGTGGCATCGAGGCACAGAAAGAGAGAGACACTAAATTTATAATTAATTCACCAACTCCAACACTTCATTGCCCTTTGGATTTGGCTCCTATTAGCTTTTCTTTCTAATGCTTAGCTTTTGGACAACACAACCTTAAAACAAAAAAACACAGCACTTGTCCCCAATGGTGCTTCTTACAAGTCAAAGACAACACCAAACATTGCTCTGATTGAATGAGGCTCAAGCTTCTGTTGGATATATATGGTAGCAGTTAATCTTTGCATGCAAATTTGTATCTATTTCCATTTTCACAGTACAAACATGATTTAGTTAGGACTGAATTAACTTCATTTCACTTTTAACTTTTAGTTAATTTTTTTAACTAAGTTCTTGTGGAACCATATGTAATACATGCAAGTCAGATGGTATAACCGTACTACTGTCAAAAGGTTCAAAATTTGTACATAAAAAATACCAAGTGCAGGTTGAGTTCAATTATTTTTAAGAAAACAATGATATATTCTTCAAGTTCTAAAATAATGAACAATTATTTTTAAAATTTTACGTAGGGAGCAAGTGATACGATGAAATCTTTTTCATCTTCTGATATAGGAAAATGAGGAACCATTGCAATTAATTAAAAATACAAAACCATTCAAAATCATATTTTAATATCATTCTTCAATTATATACAGAACTTCAAATTTTGAAATATTTTCCCACTTTGGTACATTAATTGATTACTACTCCTACTACAATGAACCTAAAGGCCAAATCAAACTGAAAAACAGAGAGATCAGTATTATAGAACTAATAATTTAACACAACCGTATCAAGGTTGAGTAAAGCAAAACATTAACATGGAAAAACATTATATATCTCGCGTAATAAAAGATTACCAATAAAATGCTAAAGATAATAAATTATATTTATTGTTTAACATCAAGTCTATTTTGCTTTAAGAACAAGCTTTTGATTGAATAAAAAAATAAAACTTATTTGTAACCATTTCGAGGACTGGCTCAACCACCTCATAAATGATCATTTGGTATTTTGGTCGAATGAAACAAACACAACACAACAGATAACTTGTTCACCAATTTTTCGATTGAATTGACTACCCTAACCCACTCCATCTTTTTATCATTGCCAAGAAGGAACAGAATCAACGTCCATATAATTATAACCACTAGTCTAAAACAGAGAATAGGACAAACTGTCCACCATCTTCTGTTCACTGATATCTTCTGTTCCCAGAGCATGGTTTGACATTACTCTTCAAATGAATGGAAAGCTAACGGCAAAAATGGCATTACCAAAACTCAACCTTGAAATCAATATACATTCTTAGTTCTTCGAGTTTATTGGTCTTGATTATCAACCCTGTCAGTAATTTTCCCTCCAGGAGTTTCTACATTACTTTCCTTAAAACCAAGTTCAGCCAAGTCTTGCTTTGCCATCAAGTTCCTGTAAGAAGCCAATTATATAGTTCATGGTAATTAGTTTTAAAAGAAATTCAAGTCAAAACAAACCTACGAACCATATATACCAAAAGTAATATCTGCAGCACAATATACCAATATTTTATAATGAAAAGATGAAGACAGATCAAAGATATACCCTAAATCACTAACTTCTACACTTCATATTTCTTCATAAGAATTGGTTTAGATTATGAGATTGGACGCGATGATTTCTTTGCAAAATCGGTACAAATTTTTTATAAAATGCCATTCTACTTGTGACTACGATCTTGTCAAGCTCCTATGGTGTCATAAAAAATACACATCTATAGAAAACCCAATGACAAAACTACTGCCTGAGTAAAAGGATTAATAACGGATGCCAGAGGAATTACATGAGGTAATCCTAAATATAGAGACTCTGTCTCTTAAAATGCTATTGCTGTCTCCTGTAATTTTGTTCTCTTTTTTGGTTATTCAAAGAGGCATTTTATTCCTATAATTAGGTAATTTGTAAAGGTATGGTTGTATTGTATGTGTATTTTCTTTTGTTTTTAGTTCCAAACTCAAGATCATAATTAGTTTTAATGAAAAGTGCTCACTCTTTTCTTCACCAAAACTGCATTGCTCACTTTAAAACAGATCACTCTCAAGAATTTAGAATGACTAATTCAAATCCACAAAAGATATAAATACTTTCATAAAGGTGCTAAGTGATCAAGTCAAACTACAACATTGAGCTCAAAAGAGTAGTTTAGCCTACTTAATTAACACCAAAGACTAACTAACATATGCATTAAAAGCTTATCTGCAATGCATTGAAAGCAACCCACCTCTCCATGCGACACTGCAGGTATTTTTTTGAGAATTGCCTGCATTTTTCAGACTGGTGTCCAGCAGTCTTCAAACAATTGAGATATTCCGCCTTCTCCTGCAACAGGGCAATACAAGAAGGAATCAAAATGGAGCTGAGAAACCCAGAATGCATAAACAAGTGAAAAGGAAGCATTCATACAAGGTCACACAAATGCATGTGGTCCAATGGGAATATTCCCTTTTCCGGAGGCACTGGACGGAGCCCCCTATTGCCACCAAATGCACCACCTGTACTACACAGAAGAGTCAAAGCGATTATCAATAATCAGAAACACCAAAATAGAACAAAGCATGGCGAAGAAATCAGCATAGGAATAGCAAACGGTATTGGTTTTAGAAACAATAGAGGAAGCATAAGGTTTTGAAAGAACCCTATTCACTACAAAATTTGGAAGCAAATAATTTATGAAACAGAGGATGAAAGGTGAAAGAGAAACAAATACCTGCAGCACTCATTTCTAGGGTTTCATGCGTGGTTATGGAATCTCAGAAAACAGTTTCAATTTGAAGTGGATTAAACTATACACGCTGCAAGTTCAGTCCCTTCTACTCTTCAGGTCGATCATACAACGAATCAAAGTTTTGTAATTAGGGAAAAAAATAAAACTCTCTTCTTCTCAATACTTTTATTAAATATTTAACTTTTAACACTAAAAAATCAATAAATAACAATTTAAAGATAATAAATAATTAATTATTATATTAACTCAATTAGATATTAATTTAGAGATTAAAAAATTATTAATATATAAGATAAATTTTATTAATAAAAATATATAAAATATTTTTTAATTGATATTTAAATTAGTTACTTAAATTACTTTCTAATATTTTAGATTCTGAAATAGTTTTTAAAAGAATAATAAAGATTAATTTATAATATAAACTAATAATTAGTTAAAGTGTGATAGTTAAAGATTATATACTATTTTAGAAACTATTTTAAAATTTTTTATTAATAATAGAAACTAATTTAACTATTAATAATTTTTTAATTTTTTAAATAATAACTAATTATTTTAGTTTAAAATTAGTTTTTTTAATGATTTTATTATAGTGTTATAGATAAATTATCTAATTGTTTTTCAATATGTATTTTGCTGATGATTTCATGATGAAAAATAATTTGATAATTAAATGGACCGTTGTGCATACATGACTCCTTTTTAATGTTTAGATCATAAAGAATATCTTGAAGAACTAGGATGTTAATTTCTTTTATCTTATCTATATCAATATATTTTTTTCTTCTTTCTTTAAATTCTCTTCGTTTATTGCATAAAAAGTATTTTCTCTTTTGCTAATATTGTTGTGTGAAATAAGAAGAATAAATGAATGTGATTTTTCAATGAAAAAATATTGAAACTCTAAACTCTAATAATCTTTGTGTACCCAAATGACTTGTAATAAAAAAAATAATCAAGATACTAACATGAAAAAAATAGCAAAATTAACAAAAATATCAATTATTGTGCATACACCCAAACAACATTCAACATTAAAAAAAATTGTTGAGTTTTTGCAGTAGTCTGTGACATGATCGTGCAAAAGCTCAAGCATGTGGCTATGAAGGAGTCATTTTAAGTTTAGTCTTTGTTTGCTAAGCAATTAGAAAAAAGGGTCATCTACGTTTTAGGAAATAGGGTGTAAATAGTATTTTTTAGTAAAAGTTGTTAAAATTGTAAAAAGAAAGAACTTTGTATAGTGACATAATATATATTCTCAATCATACTTAGTATAATCAATGTTTACCAGATCTTATCTTCTCACTTATGGATTTTTTATTTAAATAATACAATTTTATTTTCAGATTTATTAAAACATGTATTTTTTTATAAGAATGGATAAATGGTGTTTCAAAGTATAATTTTGAGATTGTATCAAGCACAACTTTATATTTGTATATATTAAAAAAAAATCTACTCTGTGCTTAAAAACAATTTTTTAATAATTTTAATTTCTTTTTACTGAAATTGTTATAAGAAACACGACTTTAGCATTAATATTTCATTTTTTATTCTTTTAAAAAAATTGTATATAAAAGCACTACATTTTAATTATTTTTTAAAATTTATTTTCTTATAATTTGTTTAGTATAAATTGTAGGTTGAGCCACGACTTCAAGTTTTGATTTTTTTTTTTTATTCTTTTGCATGAATGAACTTGTCCTCTTCTATTGGCTCTGAGTTCCAATTATACTATTCAGTTTCTGCAGATTGGTCAATCATTTAACCAGTTTTACATTTAATTTAAGGTCAAATTTAAGTTACTTGTCAAGGAAATTGCATAAAAGGCAAGTAAAAAAAAACTTCCCACTGATAAGAATCCATGATTAAAGAATCACACAAAACTATATAGAAATTATAGCATATTGACATGAAATGCATCTGTTCATAGAACACTCAGAAAGAAATTAAAAACGAATTAAAATAATAAAATTGTGTCTTTATGCACAACTTCTGTAAAATTTAATATATATATTAATATTGAAGTCATACTTTTATAACAATTTCAATAAAAAAAATTATTATAAAGTCATGTTTAAAAAAATCTAATATATGTAATTCTAAAGTCATGCTCCTAAACACAACTTATTCATCTCTCTAACAAACACTTATTTCAATTAATTCAAAATAAAATTACAGCATTTATGCAACAAAAAAAAATACAATATATATAAGCCTTTATCAACCTACATCTATAATGAAGACAACTTTGCTATTTTTAAGACAAAATTTACACTTTTACTCATTCAAGGGAAAAAACTGTGACCTATATACACATTTGAAACCAAATTTATTATTTAGCATAGACTTTATACAACTGAAACATTGATTTTGTTCTATTTCATCCTTGTGATGTTGAGCAAGATTAACATTGATATTGTTTTAAAATACCAACTTAGTCGGCACCTTGAATTTAGTGAGTGAAATTAAATGCGGAAGAGATAAAGCAGAGTTGATTTTCACTATATATAAGTCCTGCAGCCACACCCTAGGCAGATTAGTTCACCAACTTACCATGTGAAAGCTTTTTAGTGTCCTAGGCCCTTTGACACTATACTAATTGAAAATGAAAAAAACTAAATCTGAGATGAAGAGGAATATATACATTTTTCACTACATTCATAATGTATTATTACATATTTGCAGATGCCTCTAACCTCTAACCTCTAACCTCTTTCTTAGCTTGTGAGAAACGAGCTAAACTGCATGTGGATTTATGCTTAAGTCAGGATTTCCAAGTCCACAGAAAAAATTAAGTATGATAATTAAATATATAAATCATATCATAACCATGCCATCTGCAAGGGAAAAGGCATAGACATGTAAAGCAGATATAATTGGTTATGTAGCAGTATTCGTTACGTTACGACGTGGAGATGAATTTGTATTGAGGGCACTATGCGAAAAAGTATCGAGCTTTCTTAGTCTCTGTGCTCGAGGATGCTGAATGATTACGAACACATCATTTGTGGAACTTTCAACATGAGAAGCAGAAGTTGGCTACACAGACAGAAAATGAACTATTTGAGTTATTTGGTCTTCATAAAGAATGTATACGTAAAAAATAATAAAGGAATATTTTAAGAATGCAATATAAGTTACCCAAAGCTTATAAGAATTTGTCGGATGACATTTAAGAATGCAACATACCATACTCTATGTAGTCAACTATATAATTGAAGAACAAGAGAACAGGTTTGTAACACTTACCACCCCAATGTGCCATTCATGGCTACTAAATTCTTTAAATGTTGCTGCATCCATTTCCTGCACCAAGGTGTTTAGTTTGGTCAGAAAACAGAATAATGTTCTGTAAACTACTTAGAGTACAGATTAATATTACGAGGTGAACTTTAAGCCTAACTCAACCCCATAAAACCAGCTCATGAGGTTGAGGTCTGCATCCACTTATATACAATGAAAGGCTCTAGTCGATGTGGGATCTCCAACACACCCCTCACGCCGAGACTGCCAACTCGTGCGTGAGACTATATATTATGGGTGGTCCGATAGTGGCCCGATAGCGGGTGGCACGATAAGCCCAACACAAATACTCACTAGGATAGGCTCGAAATGGCTCTGATACCATATTACGAAGTGGACTTTAAGCCTAACTCAACCCCATAAAACCGGCTCATGAGATTGAGGTCTGCACCCACTTATTTACAATGAAAGGCTCTAATCTCTAATCGATGTGGGATCTCTAACAATTAATTATTTAATTATCTTATTTGCATATGGGAATGAATTCTGGATATGTTTTTTTGGATCAGGGGAAGAAAACTAAGAAAATGATTTTTTTTGTTAGAGGAAATAAAAATAGAAAAGAGAAAAAGAAAATAACGTTTACCTTTATTTGATTGTAAGGGATGGAAGAGGAGAAAATAAAAACAGGATATTTGGCGGGAGACAAGGAAGAGAAAAATAATTTAAAAAATAAATAGTGAAGCTCATTCTGTTATTTCTCACCTTTAGTCCGTTTTCTATTTCATTTTAAGTAAATTTCTTTAATTTTCATCATTTTCTACTATACTTATTTCCACGTAGTAGCCTATCAGGAACGATCTAATCTCACCACGCCCGTGGGGTAGTGCTCTCACAAGCACGCGATCACCCTTAAAATAGGTAACTATGATAATATCCAGCGGAATATCAGGACACTAACAAGGTCACCACAATAACAACGGTCTAACCACTACAGTAAGTAATGGGCATTGAAAGATCTAGACTTCCACAAGGCCCACAAGTAGAAGAGTAGTATAAACCCCACAGAACATAGTGAGATAAAAGACTAACTTGATGACTGAAGTGTCTTTAGAGTTACGGGACCCTCCTAGACTGAAGGAAGGACGATATATAGGAATTGGTGATCTTACTAGGATTGTGGACACCTTGTAAGTGCACTATGTATATATCTATTCTCAACCAAACATCATCTTTCCTTTGGATCAAATTTCAAGCTTCTGTCTACTCTCTCATTCTTTTCCACCCTACCCTATATAGGAAACAGACTAAACTTATCTAAACGAGTACGTTAAAAGGTATAACTTATATATTGGGGATTGGGATCCTTGTCGTCCAAAAGGCAAGACTTGATTGATACAATAACAAGTATGAGCTCCAATCCTATGCGGTGCTAGACTATAAACATCATTTACAATTGATTTCTTACTTGACTGTTTCGTATTCATATGTAGTGAAAACATTCGAGTACAACTAAAATAATCCATGTCGTTTGGAATCTTTATCTACTTGTGAAGATGAAAAACTTACAATACTATAGACGGGAGGAACCAGAGTATCGCCTTTACACTTAGTGATAGGCATAACAGAGAAGTTAGGTGCCAAATCTTGTGACCTGAAAATCCATCTGCATGTAAAGGAATAGATTAATAGCTATTGAAGAATAGGAAAATGATCATATACTTGGAGTAAAATCATACTGCGTGGCTTTTTTTGGATAAATTTTTATAAAGTTCGAATTCAAGTGTACTTGCACAGGAAAACAGATATGCATACCCAATGTACACAAAGATGCAGAATTGTGCCCATTCCCTGAGCAATAAACGAAGCCAGTAATTCTCTGAAGAGTCATTCATGTTCATATATATCTAAAATTGATGAGATTGTTAAAGTTAGAAATATATCTATATCTATATATATCTCTGTGTAAGTTTATAAAGAGAAACCCGAGTATAATACCACAGTTTCTGCTGTAGCTACTATCTGCATTGCACCCTGAAATTTCCTGCACGATGGAATATATGTCGACTATATTAAGTATGAATTCTTTTTTGCATGGGTAGATATATCTATGCAAATGGGAAGAAATTACACATGCACATTTCTCAGATGTGTGGCACTTACTTGAATATTGTGTACTTTTTATACACAGCATCATACATTGGTTGAATATCTTCATTTTCTATAAGGCTCAATTGTTCTCGCAACACTAGTAGGTTTTGGGATATATGGTGGAATATTATATAGAATGTAACAAAATAATTTAATAGCAAAAGAGCCTGCACATTTGATGAAATTATGAATTAGCATCAAAGAATCACACATGCTTCTTATAAATCACAAGCATAACAGTTTTACCAATTTAACTGCATTATATTAGACCAGATAAGAAACTTACAGAAAAGTATGGCACACAAGCCTTGTACCCAATCAGAGTCAAGTAAAAGATACATGCAAGTGCGGCAGTTGAACGGCGTTCATATAAAGAAAGACGCTCACACATGATGCAGTAACCATGAGAAATGAGCAAAAAGCAGACAAAAGCAGCTGTCTGAAACAGCACCCCCGTTACATACACCCCAAATGACATCCACAAAGAGCAGGCCTGAAAATTGAAGCAAGAATACCTGCAAGAATAGTGTCATGAGACCCAATGAAGTAAATTTTGCGTACAACAGCCTTACAACATCACACTACTATAACGTGTTGTCAAACAAACTTCAAAGCCTGCCATGCTTTGTCCAGTCTCATTAAATATATTTGTAGGATGTCAGTGTGTTTGGATACATGTTATTAAGGCAAAAAAACATATCAAAATGGTTAATAACATGGAAGTTACATGTTGTATCTTCTCTGTTGTGGCAGAAACTATGTCCCAAACACGCCATGTAACGTTTATATAGTCGAGATTACTTGACAGAGGACCTCGTAAACTACCCGTTTGAAATTGAACTGTTTTATGATGTATTAATTGATTCTTCATTGCAAAAGAGTTTCTCCGTTATAAACGACAACCCCACAGATACATTTCAAAATTGGGGTTAGTTTGAGCTTTGTCCCCTACCTGCCGGTCATAAACTTTGTACAGGACCAATCCGCGGCGCTTTTACGCGAAATAATAGATACACGCATTCAGAAAATTTTCAACTGCAATACAGAGTTTTTCTTGTGCATGAGAAGGCTTGTACGATTCGTTTCTAATGAATCTAAATTTAGAATAATTATTTGCCTTTTTTCCATCTTCACTTACAAATACTCTATCAATACACAGTCATGCTTAGAACTAGTAAGGTCGTATTACTCCGCGATCTTGTCTGACAAGTATTCTGAAAAGCACAGTACTCTTCCATAGAATCTGATACGTTCAAGAAGTGTAAATCAAAGAGGTGGGTGAAAAAGTACAGTGATGAATATCTAAGAGGAAAGACCTACAGAATCGAAGATATTAAGGTTTTGAATGTTGATTCAAGATAGAGTGGCTAATCTTTTGGTTTCACAAAATTGAAAGTTCCATTAAAATGTTGATGAAGTTTTGATTCTCAAATATATGGAATGTTTAGTTATAGAATTTGAAAATTTGGTATCCCCATCTTTCCTCCAATCAAACACTTAGTTTGCCTCCTTACTCGTGAGCTATAACAGAGGCAAAGAGTTACCCACTCTTTCCTGAGAAACTACGCTTGATTTAAAATCAAAACACAAATATATAACGCTAGAAACCAAGTGCAACATTAAACAAGCAAAAAGAAAAAAACCAAAGCGCAAAACCTACCAGAAGAGGAACGACAGCATGAGCTGCAACGCTTTAATCAACGGAACCGAAGCAAGTGTCCACTGCAAATTATTCCACTGCTCTAACAAAAACAACATCACAAAACAAACCAGTTACGCAACCAAAAAAATCACCAATGCTTATTCAAAACTCAAGTCAACAATACTACGAGAACAATTAACTATCACAGAGCATTCAATTAACTTCACATATTCATAAAATAAAAATTTCCTCATCAACTTCACTCAGACAATAACAATGATATCCTCGCGTTTCTAATAATCAATTCAAGATCAAACTCGAGCAACGATAACGAATCATCGCTTAACGTGAAACCTGAGTATGGCGCGTTTTGTAGGTGTAAACGGTCCAAGAGCAAGCAGAGACGAACCAGATCGACAGGAACATCAAGTACAGCCACGGCAGTGAGCGATACGACTCATCCACTCCCATGCCGTAACCGTCAGAGGACCTCACCATTTCGTTGCCGGAAAACGATAGACACTTCGCCGCCGGCGACTTCTGATTCTGTTTTAACCGTTTTTTCTGTGCCGTCGTCGCTTTTGGCTTTGTTGTGCGGTTGTACTTCACCTTACCATGCGCACTTTTATACGCTGGAGCGTTGCACACGTCTCAAACGTGGCCTGTGCTTTAAACGAGTCAAAACCGTAATTAAATATTTTTTTCTTTTCATTAATGTTTAATCAACAAACTTTCCTTTATTTTCTACGCTTCACTAAATTATGTGACCACCACTTCAAAATTAAATCTTAGATATTAAAAAAAATTGATTTAATAAAATCATATTTGAAAACAACATATTAAACACGGTTGATATATTTATAAGATTTTCGAAATAAGAAAAAAAAAAACTAAACTAAGTTATAACTTAAAATAGTAATTGTTTGGTGCAAAAGCATGATAAATGGGTATGTGATTAATTTTGTATTAAAATGCAAAGTTGATGGGCTAGGTTTTGGGGAGAGAAAGTTGGTGGGTGTAACTATCTTTGTTCCATAATATATAAAATTATTGTTTCTTATTTTGGTGAAGTGATTCTAATGAACTCTTTATTAATTGGTAAAGCAAGAAGAATAAATCTTAACATTTGGGATAATTGAGCCCTTTGAAAGGACGTGAAGAGCACTTGAAGGGTACCCTCTTTTCAATTTTTAATTAAAAAAACATTAACATATAACACAAATAAAATAAAAGGACAAAACCCACCAAATCAATCTAGGAAGTGACGTTGGTGCTTGATGATGCATTTAACCAACTAATTAGCAAATTTTAAGCAAGGGGCTTTGACTTTGAAACAGAAAGGATGCTTATAGAAGTTTCTTTAAAAAAAAATATTTGATAGAGTTTTTCATGGGATTGCAAATAGTTTCCTTAAGGTCACATATTCTTTAAGGTGATCACAAATTTATTTAGCATTTATTGCAAAAAAAAAACACTAATAAAAACTTACTCTAATAGTTTCCTCTTATTACAAGTATTTAAAAATTCTAAAATTTCTAATAGAAACAAAAACCAATTTCATATAAGAACTAAAAGCATAACCCTGCTTTTATTAGAAATTATTATGATTTCAAGTTCAAGAAATAACATCATTATGGTTAATCATTGTATATGGGGTATTGTTTGTTTTAGAGGTCAGTATTTCATCACAATTTTGTTTTTAAAAGCGCTCTCATAAGTTAAGGGAGGATAAAATATATAAATTATCTTTGTCTTGACTTCGACTTCTGAACGATGTAAGATTATATAGACGATACTAAAACTGTAATAAACACAATATTTTAGCTAGTTTTTTTTTATTCAAATAGAAAGATGTTTTTTTAAATGGAATTGGGTTGATATGGTAGATGAAGGTGGTGACCATAAGAGAATGAAGACTTTAGGTTAACAAACTCACTAACAAAACTACTTTCCTTCACATCCTACCCAATCAAAAGTGTGAAGATGTGATGTTTATTTATTTCCATTTGTATATGTGGGTTTATGACTCACCTTTACCGTTATCTTGGCATAAATGGGAGGTTAATTGCCACAATCAATTGCAATCAATAGGAGGTTAATTGCCGCAATCAATTGCAATCAATGGGAGGTTA
>Ga0123342_1001152_pt1 | contig 44152 bp, 21 predicted proteins | sample Turbeawhitnodule_FD_89960 | JGI IMG/M metagenome (GOLD analysis project Ga0123342, IMG submission 89960) | Root nodule microbial communities of legume samples collected from Mexico - Turtle bean Mexico white nodule | ecosystem: Host-associated > Plants > Roots > Nodule | place: Mexico: Nepantla...
ATATTTAATAAAATTAATAATATTTAATAAAATTAATAATATTTAATAAAATTAATAATATTTAATAAAATTAATAATATTTAATAAAATTAATAATATTTAATAGAATTAATAATATTTAATAGAATTAATAATATTTAATAAAATTAATAATATTTAATAAAATTAATAATAATAATAATATTAAATATATGAAAAATATTATTAAATTTTATTTTATTAATTTTTTAATATTAATAATTATACTCATAAGCATAATAATAATCATAATATATTGGTGTAATGGTTAAAGCTTTTATGCAGTTTAGTTTTAACATTACCCAGGACTTGGTAATGTTTTTACATCATCATATATATATATTAACACATATATCATTTTAAAATCTATATACTATAAAATATTTCAAAATTCATATTTTTAAAAAATTATGACTATTTTTTCTCTTAAATTTCAACTTTTGTTAATGATCATTAATTGTATTTTTTTTTTCAAACCAATTGATTTCATTTTTTAAAATTAAGTGTAAGTCCGGATTTATACTCTTTTTTTTATCAATTAAGCAGATTTACTTTTGATATTCGATACTAACTTTTTATGCATCTTTATTAAGTTTTACAGTCCAAGTATAGACTATGCTAATATTTAGAGATTATGATATTAAATAAATAAATTGAATTTATTTGATAATATTTCATTATCAAAATCAAGTTTGAATCAGGTTCAAACAAATAATTTCAAAAGAATTTCAGGTTGGGTAGGTTAGATAATTTCCCTCTCTTTTTTAATATTTGACGTTGAAAACAAAAATTATCAAGCGCATCGTAAAGAAAATTCTCACTGGAAAACTTGGGTAGCTTCAAGTATATTGATTAGAGAATGAAAAGTAAGAAAATAGAAAAGAGAAAAATAAACAGAAAGAAAGTAAAAAATAAAATTATTTACATTAAAAAACAGATAATAAAAATGAAAAGTAAAATAGTTTTTATTATTGATAACTTTATTGATTATTTTAATATATTTTAATTAATTTTTATTATTATAATTAAAAAAATAAATATAAATGAAATATTTTGTAATATAATTAATTAAATTAAAAAATAATTGATTATTCTGTTACATATCTTATATAATGTAAATATATTACAACGCAATATATCTTCAATATAATTATTATGTCGTAATTTTAATATTATTTATTATGTCAAAAAAATATAGTGAATTATATGAATTTTAATGTTTTTCTTTGCATATATATTTTAAACATATTGTATATCATTTCGTTAAAAATATTTAAAATTACAAACTTGTATAGATTATATTTTTTATTTAATGAATCTCTCTTTTGAATTTTTTTAGGTTTTAAAAACTTAAATTTAGAAAGTGTTATTAATATCATCATCTTTCTTGTTTTAATTATGTGAAGACATTTTTTTATAGACTAAAAATGAAATTAATAAAAAAAAGGTATTTCATTGATATGACAACCATTATACAAAACAAATGAGTATCATTATACTTTCAACTTGTACTAAGTCTAGAGGATGCTATACTCAAAATAAGATTCACTATACTCAAAATCAAAAACAAAACTTGTTAACCCAAACTTTTTTATAAATAATATTCTCTTTTATTTACAATTCTAAAATTTAATCATAAATTACATCTACACCAACACAACTAGAAAAATGATGTGAAGGCATACTAAAAGATTCGCATTCACAAGATATTAAAATTAAATAAAATGAGATAAAAAAAAAGGACTCTAAATGGTGTAGATTAAAAGTTTGAGTAGGAATATTGAGAAGCTTTATAAATAATTTTGTGTAAAAAAATCACAGCCATACAGGAGTACTGAAATTAAATTTGAGTGAAAGTAATGTGTCCTTGATGATCATTTTAAGGATGTGACAAGAAATATTGTATTATAGTCCAGCTTTTTCATTGTTACTCCCTTGTATTTTAATGAAGACAGGCAACAGTTTAAAGGGGAGGCAAATGGCCTAATCATTTGGGGCAAGGATGAAGGGAAAGAAATATGGTTTTCCATCCCTTTACTTTCACTATCATTTTATCATCATCATCACTTGAAAAGGAAGCTTTATAGTTGGTCTTGCTTAGGAGTACTGTTTGAAAATGACAATGCTTTTATAGGAAAAACCAGTAGCTTCCAATCCTCATCCACCCCTCATACTTTTGTTTTAGGATTCACTGATATATGCTCACCTATGTGTAAATATATTATCAATTATTTTTTTATTGCATTAAAAAAAGTATGATGTAAATTAAATTTATGAATTTTATATATAATTTAAATAAATAAGTCCGAATGTCATTTTATATCGGAGCGTTGGGTATTTCATATCGTATATTCATAGTATATAAGTAAATGCAAATATCATTTTATAAGCTGATTTTATAAAATTAAGTTAATTAAAATCTACTTATTAAAATGATATTAGAGTCATTGAGTGAATTCTAAAATCGATTTATTGATCCTATCGATCACCTGTTATCGGAACATTATCACTTGTTCTCGAACGGGTTTGATGCTTAGAGAACGATTGTTCCTGCTTCCACCTTCTGCTGGTTACCGGTGCTCCAAACTCTGTCACGACTTCCTCCTCTTGGTCGTCTGACTCCACAGGCGGGAATGGTACTTGCAGAAGACACTCAAACGCTCAAGTCAGTCGGGTGTTAGCACTCGGGTGTCAAAGGACTGTAGATAATGGCGTACATTTTTCCTTGAAATACGTGTTATTTATATTACTTTAATGGACTTTCATTAGTGGGTCAGATTAGGAAGTTGGTTCATGTTTAGGGTTACACTAATCAACCATTAACTGTGGATTAACCATGCTGACTTAGTCAACCCTTAGCTCATTGTCAAAGGTCGGTCGGTCACATTGCATCATGTGACCTTCTCACCATGGTTAGATGATTAGTTAGTCTAAGTACTGACCGACTCACTAAATCATCTGATCGTACCGGTACATCACTAATTTTATAAAATTAAGTTAAATTTAAAATTAATTAGATGAAGTAGTTGATAAGACGCGAGCATGCAGTAGACGAAAGGCACGTTTGTTATGCTGAAAATTGATTTTATTTTTACATATTTGAGCAAAGTAATGAATGAACATAAAAGTTGATGATGGATATGGCCTACAGAGTGTCGCATCGTTGAGTAGGACAAGGTAGATGGTGTTAAATCACATACATGTCTGAGGGATTTGATTGTCAAAAATGAAGGCTGGAAATTGCTGATAGATACATTGAAATGTACTGCGTTGTCATTTTCTCAGTTATAAACACTAAATCAACTAAATAGTACAGCTACACGTAAACCAAATTAATTTGTAATAGTCAACTTTCCCAAGAGAAAGAATACCCCATTCTGAATGTACTTGTCCTTGTTTCTTTTGCTTACTTTTGAAAAGAATCAATGGAAAATGGGATTGCCTCTTCTCCTTACTGTCTACTTTTGTTCACACTGAAAGACGATGCATGAAAGTCCATGCCAAGATCCAGGACTTATTTGTCACCACATGCAAAAGTAACCCCAACAAAAGAATGGGTTAGAATACACGTTGCAAATTTTCAAAAATTCAACCAAACAAACTAGATCTTCTTAGAATCCTATTATTTTCTTACACTATAAAATAATCCCATCTTTGTATAATTAACTCGGTTTATTTATTTAGCTGAAACAGAGAGGGGTTGATGTTAAAATCACCAATTAATCCTTCTATTTATTATCAATTATATACGATTGAAGTACTTTAATTACCTAAACCAACTCGTGAGGAAAGGTGTAAATCACTAATCAATATCTTAATTTGGATTTAATACACAAGTTGATTTTTGTTCCCTAGTTTGGAGCAGTGGACACGCATTTAATATACCCTAATTAAAGATCTCGTGTTTATATCCCCTTGGAATGTGATGGATAGTATTCGTATTTAAAATGAAAGTGCACTTGCTCCAATCTTGGGTTACCGAAATTACCATCAATTAAATAATCATGAATGTGGGAGAGAAAGATGTGGATGAAAAGGAAATGTTTTTAAGCATGTTGATGCCTCCTTCATTATGCCTCTATTCAATAGTCTTACCCAAACCTAACCCTTTTCTGATTTTTATAAACACACAATTTTTGATATCATTTAATATTTTTTCCTGCAGAAATAACTATTTTACAATAAAGTCATGAAAATTTTCTTGATACATTTTACAAAATAATGTTGTCCCTTATGAATGTGATTGGGAATTTTGATATTGAAAATTTTGAATGAAAAATACATAAACAATGAAGATATATAGGGTTTCTAAGAGACTTTTTTGAGGACAAGCTTTTTTATGGTGACTCATTAAGAAACGTAAATATAGCTCTCCTAAAAAAATTTGGGAACATTGTTTTAAAAAAAATACTTCTATTTTCTTCGAGTAAGTATTATTATTATTTTTTTCTATTGCTGATAAAAAAAAGTATTATTTTTTTCCTTTCTGCATCCTCATTGATGGATTAGACTTTCTTTTTGATAAAATAATTATCACAAAAATAAAGTAATCCCTCACATTAACATACTTAATTCTATTTATGTCAATTATAAATTTAATTTTAATTTTAATTTTAATTTTAATCATTGAGACAAATTATAAAACAACGAAGTTAATTTCATTTCTATTTCAATAAAAAAAAAACTTCTCATATTTACTACGCATAATTATTTATAAAGTTTACAAACCTTAACACATGAGATATTATTATTTAGTAACTCTCATATCAAACAAGAAATGGAATAGAACTTTTAGGAAAAATATTTTTTTACACCTCATACAGTAAAAACATATACTTGAGACCACATTATAATAATATTATAAATTTAAAATTTTATTTTATTAGTTTGTGAAGTGGATGTTTTTTACTATTTGTAGTGTCACAATATCACCATCCGAACTTTTATCACTCCAAAGGAAGAGTGTCCCCACAACAATGGAATAGTTGAGGTTTCTCTTTATTTGTCATGGTAGACTAATATGAAAGGGTGACCTTGTTAGAAAAAAATGTGATTGTAATTCCATTATCTAGCATGTTCAATCGTTTCTCTGAGTTTTTTTCTTACAATATATAAGAGTTGTTATAAAAAATAACATTACATAAAAGATTATTTTTACATTACAAGAAAATCAATAAATAAAAATCAATTTTAGAGATAAAAATTAATTAGTTGTTATATTGACCAAATTAGATACTATTTTAGAATTTTAAAAAATTATCGATATCTAAATTAGTTTCTATTAATAATAAATAATTTTTAAATTAGTATCTAATTAGCTACCTGGCTAAAACTTTGGTAGCTAATTAAATACTGTGTTGTTCGAAAAGATCAATTAAAACACTGACATAATTTAATAATATTATGTTTGAAGTCGAAAAAGACACTGAGCAACAAGAAGTATAAACATTTTCTATAAAATTGCCTGATTTTAGGATTTAAAGAAACAAATATTTATTAAAATATCTCTCCATTAAAAAGAAAAACGGTAGTGTAGGGAGGACTACAAAAAGGAAAGGGACTTAGAGAAAGGGGACAAACGTTTTTGGGTTAGTGGGGGCATGGACGAGTATCGATGACACAAAATTCATTTTAATGCTCTCATCGACTTGGTCGTCGTAGGGTGTGAAGAATATTATTTCAAAAGTTCGACCTAGAGTTTGGCGAGAACAAATATCAATTTATAAACTATTTATCAATAATAGAAATTACTTTAGATACCAATAATTTTTTTAGTTTCTAAACTTAGTTTTTATTTAATGATTTTCTAATAATGTTAAGTGTTTTTATAGAAATTAGATTCGTGGATAATTTAAGGACATGAAGGACATTTTTTAAGTATTGTGAGCTTATTTGGATCCCTACTTATCCTGTTGGATTATACAGGTTCTATTTGTTGTAGAAAAATTTTATTTGTTAGAAGGAGAATGTATGGACAACTATTTAGGGAGTGGTGTCTAATGGATAGTAACTCTAAAGTCTAATATCTAATAATAGGTAAAATGTGTATTTGAAACATTAAATCCAAGAGAACATGGAAACTTGCCACAATATATTAATGAACAATATTTAGGGGTTTCTTCAATTTACATAGGAAGTATCTTACAATTTTTTTATCTCTTCATGATTCAACTCGACAAATTCCTATTTCTTGTCCGTTAATGATGTATACTTGCCCCCTTTTCTTAGAGATATTCCTTTCACCCAAAGTTCTTCTTTCTGGCCTTATTCTCGACTTGGAGGTTTTTTCACGTAATTTATCCCAACAACGATGCCAAAATGATAAGGATACTCTTCTTCAATGCAAATATTGTAAATGTGACCGTTGATCCTTATTCCTCTAGAGATCCTAGCAAAGTGCAGCTTGCGTAATCGAACTTGGATTCGAGTAAACTCAAGGTTATCTAGGATACATTTGTCTCATCAATGGCTACCAATGATGCCTCTTTACCAATCACTTTTGAAAAACAATCTTTATTCTACAGAGAGAAAGACAACCCATAACACCTAAACAAAACAACTCTCTTGATTGCTACGTAGCCATCCATCCAGGGTTCAATGACCTCCATAACACTATCGAACCACTCCCTGTTCTCCTTAATGATCTCATCCATCCACTCACCATCTCTAGGTGTTAAAAACATTAAATTTCCCCCCATGTACCTCACTTTAATCATATCCAGCCCCCTTAATACGTTCTTCACACAACTTATTAAAGGTTACCCCTGCTAGCAGGTGGCCAACCATACTATTGACCATCCAAAGAAGTATTTGTTGCATGGTTACAACAGAGGGACCTTTCCAACTGACCTGAGGAGAGTTTTTTATTGCTTCCGCATAAGATGCCTTCCCCACCTCTTGCTTCCCATTGGCTACTCTCCAAACTTCCTTCTCCTTCTCTTTCTTTTCCCTCCAAACCTCCTTGTTGACGTGGTACTTCCTGGGTCCATCATCAACCTGTTTTCCTACATCTCTCGGTTGATGAACTGCATTTGGTTTTTCAAGTCTCACGCGTCCTTCCATATGAATCCGGACAGACTTCTCAGCTCTTGTACTTCTCACCGGTTGAGCAATCTCAACTCTTCTATATTTGGGAATGTTAACGTGAAGTTTCATATTACCAAGGTGTATTTGATCCAAATCTTTTTCTAACCTCCGAATGTTGCCCACCTCGTAAAACCTTATAAACCCAAATCTTCTTCCCCACCTATTGAGCCTTCTGGAAATGAAAACTTTCTTCACCCTAGTCCATCTTTGGAAAGTATTTATCATGTCATATTCCCTATAGTTAACCGAAAAGTTTGAGAAGAAAAAGGTTTTGAAGTTACGGGGTGATTGTTGCGCCCTACGGGCATCACCAGAGACATCATATATCTTCATCATGTAGTTTGGTGGTTGTAATGATGAGTGTTTAGTTATTCCCATAATATGATTTTGTGTGACTCAGTTTGTTGCACTAAGTACACCATACTCATTTTTTTCCGTACTAGGAAATTCATCTTTCCTCTTATTAGCAGCCATGGTTCTTCTCCTTCAACCACGATTGATGAAATCTCAGAATTTGGGCTCTCTAACATCAATTATCTATTGATTTCGTTACTTTCAACAACAAATTCATTAACTCCTTGGACATTTTCCTCTTTCAAGATTTGGATTTCGACATGATCATATTCATAATTTAGACCAATAAAAAAATCATAGGTCATATCTTGTTGCATACTTCTTAAGAATTTTTTAGTCTTTTGAACACTTAGCTTTTATAATTGTTGGGAAAATTAGAACTAATTCTCTCTCTTTGGTGTAGATACAAAATGGACACTTGCGGAAGCAATAAACAAATAATAAAAAATAGAGCAAAGGAGAAAATGACATCGAGAATTTTTAATGTGAGAAAACTTCTTTAACTTGAGAAGTAAAACTCATAGGACCTAGTACAGAAAATATCTCCACTATGAAAGTAGGATTACAACATTGGTATCTCACTCTATGAGGATAACACCCAATCTCACCTAACAAGGATGAAATACAATGTCTCTCTAGCATCTCAATAGGATTTAATCTCACACCATGTTGGATATCTATTCTCTCATTTCTCTCTATGTTGCTCTTCTCCCTTGCTTGCCTTTCTCTTCCTCACAAGTTCCCTTTATATAGAGAAGGAAAGGAAGACTTATCACATAAAGAGATAGTGGATAATTAACACTTATCACATTTTCAAGAGAGAGTTACAATTCTAGGACTTTTGGAATGAGCATCATTGAATATATTCATTGGATTAGTTATCAAGATTCATTGGATATGATCTCCCATTAAATTAAAGAGGGATTCCCAACAACTATCCCCCTTCTTGACTTAATTGAGGGGTATCAATAATCCAGCCCCCTACAACAGTCTGTTACCTTATTAACAAAAATTGTCTTGGTCAACATCTCAAACCAATTCTCATAAGTAATGACTCCTTCCATCTTGTATCAAAACCAAGCTCTGATACCACTATTGGTAAAATCAAAATTAATTCTCCCTCTTTAATGTAAATACAAAATGGACACTTGTATAAGCAATAAACAAATAATAGAAAATAAAACAAATAGAATAATGACACCAAGAATTTTTAACAACAATAGTCTCGTAATGATCCATTTCCATCCATAAGTACTTTAGTTGATTGACATATTCTTTAATTGATTTCTTTCCTTTTTCGACAACATGATTTTCACTTTTACATCACAAATTGACCAAGACCCCTTATAATATATGTTTGTTCTATAGCTTCTCAAATCCCCTTCATAGATGTAAGGAAAATTAAATAAACTAATTTTTAGAGTCATAACCACACTATGATCCATGAGGATCATGCAACAATGAAGATTGTGACTTGTTAGATTTTGGGTTAGATTTTCTACAACAATAGATGTTGCATCTTAAGGCTGGGTCAGACGGTTAGAAACTCTCAAGAATTCTAAATAATTTATAATTTAAATAATACATCATATTTATATATAGAGATACATATTGATAATTTTAGGAAATAAAAAAAACTTATTTAAACAGACAATTTTATATTAAAATAAAACTTGAAATGAGAATATAAAGTCTATGATTTATGAAAATGATAATTCATATAAAATTCCAATCAATTAAGTAATCAATTGTAATTGGTATGATTTTGAATATTCTTTTTTAATTTAGTAAAATCTCAATTGAATGTTACCAAATTTGATTGTTCTCTTAAAAAATCCAAATACTTTTAATCGAATATCATAATTTTCTTTAAAAATATTTAAAACATTTTTAACTGAATACTGCAATAGTTTTTTATACATCTCTCGTAATAATTTTAACACTACAAGATATAGGAAAAAAATCTTATTTTTTAAACTAAAAATACTGTAAACTAAAAACAAGTTTTTAAAAATGAACAATTGACTATAATTTAAATTTACAACTAGGATTGATCTCAAATACTTCCTATTAATTATTCTATTGATATTTTTAAACTATGATTTAATTTGCTTAAAAGCGACGGTTTATCCCAAAGCTGAAGGAGTTATTTACGTAACACAGGCGTCAATTATTATTATTTTTATTATTACATTTGTTTGTTTATTTGTATACCGTTGCCTTTACTCCTCACATTCGCTAATTCTAACTGTCAGTCATAGTGACGTCTTCGAAACAACCCCAAATCCAATCATTGAAATCCACCTGAGATACATTTCATTCAAGCATTCACTGTTTTGCTGGAAAATCTAAAGGAAACGAAAAAAAAAATAAAAAATAAAAAACTAATTAATTAATGAACTCGTCTTTTTTTGTTCTACAACAAAATAAGAGAAAATTGAAAATTAATCATGTAATGAGTATTGACTTATTTGATGAAAGCGGAAGAGATAAGAAGGTTTTCCATTTTTTGTTAAAAACGAAACACTACCTACTCCCTCTCGGTGGAGAACATATGGAACAAATTTCACTGTATTAATTTTCTTTTTCACTGCTCAAAAGCACTCCCTCTCAACATTAGAGGACAGCAAAACACAACTCTTTAATTTTACTCAAATTATGTCGGACAAGAATAATAAAGTACGCAATGTATAATTTTTTAAAATTTGATAAGTCATGCTTGCAAAAAAATATTTTATAATAAATAAGTCGTACTTCCAAGTTTGATTTCAATTTGAAGATGAACTTTTTACCGCATACAAAGCGAAGTTATGGATTGATCCACAATTTGTATTAAAGTCATGTTTGGAAGCACATTTTTAGACTTTTTTTAATTATAATTTTTTTTAAAGTCTTTCTTAGATTTAGGTCTTTTAAAGTGTTTTCAAGTTTTGAGGAGGGGATTTGAAATTTATTTTGTGCTTAAGTTTTTATTTACATTTCTTGATTTATATTTAATTAAGTTTGAAGTGTATCTTAAATAAATATTTTTAATTGAGTTCATATAAAAAAATCATTCTTTTTCATATTATAATTTTTTTTAAGTATCCCGCCGTGTCATTTTTGTGTCTTCTCGTCTCTAACTCACCGATCAACTCACACATTTCCTCTTCAAACGTCTTTGTACATCAAATATGTGATTAATCACATATTTAATATTATGAAGATGTATAAAATTGAACATTTAAGTAATTACTGTGATGATTTCCAAATCCAGCTTGAAGAATTTGTTGATGTGTGTGTAGTTAAGTAGATTTTGAGTTGTCAATTTGCACTTAGTTATGATCCAAGTTCGTATGATTTGAAATCTCTTTTGAAAATTTTATTTTTTAAATTTGTGTTAATTTTAGTTAGTTGTTTCGTGTTTTAAATCGGTTGAAAAAGTTTTTGTTCAAGTATAGTGACTAGAACAAATTTTTCAACCAGTATAATTTTTTATGTGTGAATCTCTCTCTTCCTTGTTCAGATCAATTATTTTAAATTTTGTATTATGTGTTCTGCTAAATAATTAATTGATTTAATTCATAGTCTTTATAAAAATATTATGAAAACAATTCAATCCCTCTTTTCACCCTTAAATTCTAACAATCACAATGTCTTAACCATTATTCAATCTAGTGATAAAAATGTTTGTTTTGAATTTTAGTATTATAAAAATATGATATTTATTTATTTAATATTGTTATATATTGTTTAAATATATTAAAATTAGTTCAAAACCATTAAGTGTATATTTGGATACACTTATTATATGTATATTTCAAGATCCTACACTGAAACGCATATATGCCCACTGTGAATTAGTCACATAAATGATCTAAAACATGAAAAATAGGAAAGTGAAAACCAATTTAACAAAATTAAATAAAAAAAAGGTTTTAAAAAAAATTAAAATAATAAAATGTTTAATAGGGTTTATTAAAAAGGAATTTAAAAAGTTATGGTAACGTCCACTCACTGATAAACCTCTTTTAAAATTAAAAATTGTTTAGTGTTAATAAGTTACAGTTTTATTATTTATCTTCACATGTATAAGAAATGTAAATTTCAAGTCTCGTACTACACGCCAAATATGTTCAAATATAGTTAAATATATAAGGGAAAAAAAGTAGCAATTTTCCACGGGTTCACATTCTTCAATTTGTTTCAAATCTTTGGAAAGTGACTTAATTATTAATATAGCATATTGGTCAATGGGTTCGCGATTCCATGTACTTGTGATGGAAAATACATAACAACTTCCTTTTAATTAAAAATCAGTGAGCTTTAGATAACAACTATTACTTCCTTTGTTTTTTTTATAATTATTGTTTTTTAATAAAAAAAATCGTTTTATCAGTTGTTTTTTTTTAAATTTAAAAAATGATATATATTTTTTCAATTATATATTTATTTATAGTTTTTATTATGTATTAAAAAATAGAATATATAACTTATTTAAAATCACATTAAAAATAGAAAAAAAAATATTTTTTAAATCAATTATTATATGGTAAAGAAATAGAACATTTATTCACACTAACTATATGATGTTTACGTGAAACTCATTAACGTAAGTATGATTAAATAAGCATAGTATATAATTTAATATGATATTTTATGAGACCTCTCTTGCTATTGCTTGAGTATCGGTGTTGTCTTGCTATGAGTTGAATCCTATTGGATGATTGGATTGTAATAACTATAACTTAACCATCCCATTGATTATAGCACTCTCTATTTATAATTGAAAAGTATATTTAAACCGACTACACCGATTCAAATATTTCACTTCAATTTTAACCAAGTCATTGCTATTTATATATTTTAACAAATTCCTGAAAAGAGAGCAGTTTATACTATATAGTTTTGTAATTTCATTCAATAGACTATTCCAAACAACTAAATCAATTGAATATAAACAATTATAATTAATTTTATTTTTTACCGACAAAAAAAATTAAATATAAACAAGATGAGTCACCAATTCATTGTTTTGTCAAATTTTAACCTCACTATACTTTTAATCAATTCCTATTCTACGATATTTTATACTGAAGCTAAACTTTATTTTATAAAACTAAATTAAATTTAAAATTATTTTTTAATATATGAGTCGAGTATTTTTCTCTCTCTTTCATTTAGGTTTTCATATAGGTTGATATTTGCAAATTTTACATATGAAAATAAGGTTGGTGGTAACTTTTGTTACTGTGTTGTATTTTCATGATGAACAAGTTATTCATTTTATATCATTATATAAAGTGGGAGAATTGTAAAATATTTAAAAATCAATAAGTTATTTATATACCTAAGACTATAAAGTTATTTTTTTTTATCAGCAATAAAAAATTAATAATTGTGAATTATTTTAGAGGTGATCAAATCCTTATACAAAGTTTCTCTTTGTTCTCATCCTACCAAGAAAAATCTACTAAAGTGACAAAGCCACGACCCAAACACAAAACACATAAAAGATATCAAGAGACCAACTCCATACAAACCAAAGAGTTCAAACACCAATTAGAGTAAGAAAAAAAAAACTGGATTTTGAATAAAACTAAGATTTTAAAATTAGCTTGATCAGTCCATTTATGATATTTTCAATACCTTTGAATAAATTGAAACGTGAGAAAGTAAGAAGATAAGCAAATTATTCATACCTCTTGACGACCATTAAGTGTTGAGAGAAAATAAAACCTTGGTGTAAATAACTTAAATTTTATTGTTTGCATGAACTTTTCCCTACACATGCAGAATGCACCAAAATAAACATGGGATCCACTGGGTTTAAAGAAAAAGAAAAGATATAGAAGAAAAATAAAAGGTGTGCATTAAGATTTTGAACATGGGAGAAAAAGGGTTGTATGCATATATCTATAGACTCACACACACTATCTCTATATGCTAATATCTTGTCATTGTGTTGTTATTCTTTCAATTTCCAAGTCCTTATGAATGTGTTGAAGTTAGAGTTATATTCTCTTTTTCAAAGAAAGGGACTGCAAAAATTAGGAAATGTGGATGGAATTGTTCAGTACACACATGAAATGCTTACACATTAAATCACATCAATAAAGGTTAAAATGTGAACAATTTTGAGTTTATCTTCTATCGATATAGGTTTTATCTAACAAATATTAAACTTAGTATAATTAACTATTGCGAGCTTTTACTAATAATATGACATGGTAATAATATGAACAAACAGTTAGTTAATACTTCGTTTGTTTTAAAATTAGAATAAAGAAAAACTACTAAAGGTTGAAATAGAGAAAGAAAAAGAAAACAAACAAAATGAAATATAAAAACCTAATAAACATAAAAAAAAAGTTTACACATTAAACTTTTCATTGAAAATGACGAGATTTGAAAATAAAATTATACACGATCAATTATATAATCTTTTTATATAATTGATTATTTAGTATTATATATATATATATATAAATATATAAATCACAAAGACATAATAGTTCATTTTTTAATCTAATGTGTTAATTTATTAACATTTACGTTTTCTATTATGATAAAATAAATAACTAAAATAATATTATTAAACTATTTATTTTAAATATTTTATTTACATGAAAATTGGTTATTGGTTAGAAACCAGTCGCGTCTTAGAATTAGTGTATTGATAAAACACCGCTCAAATATTTTAAGAATATAAATTACATTAAAATAAAATTTAAATTTATGATACTATTAATTAAAACCAACTTTTTTTATTAATTTTAATAAATTAGTTATTTGTTTCTTATGAGAAAAATTAGAGGAATTATATATACGAATAGATTAATATATTTGTGCCTAAGCATTATAATATTTATATTAGTATTTAAACTTTTCTCAAAGAAAAGTTGTATTAATTAACAAAACAATATAATGTTTAACGTTATTTAATTATTAGTAAATGATAATTTTTATATATAGCAGTTAAACGTCCAACAAGAATGAAACATGTTGACACAGACAAGAATATTTTGTTATCATGTATGTCAATTGTGAAGGCTAATTTTGAAAGGAAAAAAAAATGGTGAATTTGATGATTGCTTAGTGTTGGTTCGATGCATGGCGACAAAAATATTCTGTGAAAGATAAAGAGGCTTTATTTAAAAATTGAATGATGAACTAACTTGTATTATAAGCTAACATAATGAGTAAAACGCAGATTATACAAAAACCTTGTGCTAGCATTGTCATACATTATCTATTATTGGTTGGAGAAAGAACTTATCTGTAAATGTAATTGCCAGGATTAGCCAAACTCGGTGAGAGAGAAGTTATCATGGCAATTGCAGAAAATGGTAAAGTGGTAAGATAGAAAAGATGTTGGGGAAGAAACCATGGTTGAAATTTCATAGCTTTACTCTTTTTATTGGACTCTCAAATTATTATATCACCATTTCATTTCACTCTTTTTTTAATTTAGAGTCAATATCTCCTCCTTCGACCCCACACATCTTTCCATGAACCACTGTCGGTTGATTTTATAGTATTCTTAACGTTCACAGAACTAAAACCAGACATGCCCAACAAATATATATATATATATATATATATATATATATATATATGTAGAAATAAAAAACTACCACCAAAACTGATTTTGTTCTCATTATTTTTCTAAGATGGTATTGGAAAGAAGATTATAATATAATAATATTAAAGCAAAAATTTAAATAATAAAGTAAAACTAAATCCAAAAAAGAAAAGAAGTATCCGAGTTAAAAAGAAATGACAGGCAACAGTTATGTGCGTCTTAACATCTGTGTCCCACACTAAGCATAATTAATTCTTAATAAATTCTAATAATACTAAGACGCAACCTTCTCAAATGACAAAGGCATTGGATCACATTGTCAAAGGGTAAAACTGAAGATGAATGATGAGGTGTGAGTTCATGATTGGTCCATATTATTATTAATTAAAGCGCCAAAAGGGTCGAAATTTAACATGCAGAATGTGTACATGATTATCATTTGCTATATGAGGTTATATTTCAGAGGGAATGCAAAAGAAAACAGACTCGGTAGTTAGTGCTTAATTGGAAATTAATAAAAAACAGGAATTATATACAGTACATATTTTTTATAGAGTCATGGCCTTTAATTATTTATTTTTTAATTTTCTAGAAATAGGGATATCTTAAAAACCAATCTATTCCAATGCAAAAGCAGCACCGGATTTGCGTAAAACCCACTTGATTGCTGCACCTTCCTCAGGGTTCTATTCTCTCTCTTAACTTCAATCCTAAGTATGATTTATGATTTAGCCTCCTCTCTTTAAATGAAGACGATTAGTTTGAGTTACTCCTTTTTCCACCCCACATCATAACAATATTTCTACCTCGTGAAACATTTAAATCACACAAGCACTGGTTAATATTTCACGCTATATAGAGCCACTGATCACTTCAAAGCTTACACTCTTCCTCCAATATTAAGTAACATTGGCATTCCCTCTGTTCTCTCTCACAGATGGGTCGGCATTCCTGTTGTGTAAAGCAAAAATTGAGGAAAGGTTTATGGTCCCCTGAGGAAGATGAGAAGCTGTTCAACTACATAACCAGATTTGGAGTTGGATGCTGGAGTTCGGTTCCGAAACTAGCTGGTAACAACTTACATGTTTCATAAAATCAAACTTTTCTCCTCTACTTCTTTCTTCTCTTTCATTGGGTCAAAACAAAAACACGGGAGCGAGCTTAACTCTTTTCATGAATCGCAGGATTGCAAAGATGTGGAAAGAGTTGCAGGTTGAGATGGATAAACTATTTGAGGCCTGATTTAAAGAGAGGGATGTTCTCACAGCAGGAGGAGGATCTTATTATCAGTCTCCATGAAGTTCTTGGAAACAGGTAACATATTGAAGGATGCTCAATATGATACACGTAAAACAATTTTTTCTCGTGAAAACGTTAAGCATGGATTGGATGTGAAATTGTTTTCTATTGAATATCAGGTGGGCTCAAATAGCAGCACAGTTACCAGGGAGAACAGATAATGAGATTAAAAACTTCTGGAATTCATGTCTAAAAAAGAAGCTTCTGAAGCAAGGGATTGACCCAAATACACACAAGCCCTTAACAGAAGCTCATGTCAAGGAAGAAAAGAAAATCACAGACACAACACCTATGCAAACACCACTGTCTCACGGCCTTCCGGTTCCATTGACTTTCCCTTCATCACAGGGATCAACACTTCTAATAGATTCCAATTACTATGATGGAGGACTAACTGAAGCTTCAAGAGAAATTTTCTTGAACAAGCCAGCATTGGACCCTTTATCCTACTATGATTTTCCAATGGGTGCTGCGCAGTCTGGTTTTAACTTACCTATGACCCAGTATCAGACAAGCCTTAAAGCATCTGATCAGAGTCCTTTTGGACCCAATTCAAGCTACGGATTCCTTTCAATGCCAAGTCTAACCAATTCTGATCATGGGAACGTGTCGGTGACTGAGTTTTCAGACAACAATTCAGCTTCCAAAATCAGTTCATTGCTCATGAATGACCAGGTGAAAGAAAGTTCCAGCAATAGCTCAAACATGAGCAACATTTACACTGGAGGAGGGTGTCATATAAGCAGCATGATGGAAAATGCAGGTTTCTCGTGGGAGGGTGACAACAAATTTGATCCTTTGTTTCAGTTCCAAGTAAATGCCACAAAATCCGAGGATTTCAAGACGAGTCCATGGGAAGAGGGGCAGCTGCAGACTCACAGTTCGATAGATTATACTAGCTTTCCATTAACAGCACTTTCAGAAGATCTAACTGGAGAAAATTTTGATGTATTTCAGCATATATGAACTGTAAATTCTTTCTTTCTTTCTTTTGATTTTTTGAACTTTTTTTTTTCGTGTTAGTAAAAATAGAATGATGTTGATAGTAAAGGAGATTTGTAGCGAAAGATTTGTGACGATCCCCCTCCCCCGCACCTATTATTCCTATTGATGTATTTGTTTTCATCACCCAAAGTTTGAATAACGATATATTCTTGATGATTATTGAGTGCTGCTAAATTTGTGTTAGTTAGTGAATAATTTTTTATTAGATGCAGTTACTTTGTTTTTAATCTGCTTTATCCCTGTAGTAGCTGTCCTCTATAGCAGCTGGTCAAAGACTAGAATACGATAAAGAGGAGAAAAACCCATACACTGCACCAAATTACGAATTCCATTTTAATTTTCCCTCATGATCCTTCCTTTTATAATATATGTATGATATTATTATATATCACACATGGGACACACGCTCGTGTGTTTCTCAAAATATACATGATGTATATAGTGGGCTTTGGTAGATATATATTAGCGCTGGCAGTGTTTGAATAAGAAGATTATCCTGTCCTATCGTATAATGAGAGGATGATGCTTTCGCTGGCATATGACAGCACCATGCATTTGGTGAATCCCTCCAAAAGGCTAAAATTGGCTCCCCAAAATCTCCATTATTGGAGAGAGAGAACTTCATATAACTGATTAAAGTCTAAAGCTAGGGTCCTCTCCTTCTCTGTAACATATACGGTTCCAAATTTAAACCACCTTTAAAATCATCTTTAATTTGCTGTCACTACTGGCAGCTTCAAGACTCAATATAGCAGTCACCGGCGTAACCACTCCATGCTCATGCTATGGCCACAACTTGCCTGTGGTGATTTTATATATACATGATATATATATGTATATATTATCTTAGCTCTTCGGGGTTCTCACAGTTTCAAGAAAATTATGCTTTTCAAGCGAGAGAGGATGTGACTGCACAGTTTATAACAGCTGAATTTAATTGCCCATCAGTTTCGTTATGTTTCTTATATATACATGTTCTCTAATTATGAAAAAGATAACCAATTAAAGCAAATGAAATGAGAGAAGAACCCACACAATGACGTACACCAACTACTCTAGTACTTGTTACAACCACATATGCATCAGGCATAACATAGGCCATTATTGAGTCATAAATCAGGAAAGATTAAAGCTGCTCTCAATTCTCACGCAAACCCTTCCAAAAAAGTCAATTGGTCCTATAGGTTTAGAAAACCATGGTGATGGTGATGATCAGATGAGTGATGATAGATGATGTTAATTGTTTGGACATAGTGCATGTAATTTTGAGCCAATATGTTGACTTAGCTAGCAAACAAAAGTGTGCAGTAACTCCGGTGAGGACCACAAATGGTCCTACCCTAGGTTGCTACTTTGCCATATACCAAATTAAGACGGTGAAAGTCACTATTACTTCAATTAGAACAGCTGTGAACTAAGGCATAACCATACCATAAAAGCAAGAGAGGGACAGTACATAACCACATCATAAATTAATTAACTTAAGTGTTTAGCCTATGCTCACGCTTCTGGTTTATCATGTATGGCTGTTTGGGCAATTGATCTAAAGGTTCAAATTATGATAGACATTGACAAAAAGATGCATGATTATGCCACAGCTAGCTTGGCATCTAAACATATTATTGCAAACAACGAAAGCTCCTGCAGCCAAGCCTCGGTAATTATCAAAGGTTCTTGTTGTGGAGGCAGTAATACGGTTCTCTTGGGTCAAAAGTAATTAAGATTCCCAGCAAAATCAGAGGCAATAACATAGCTGTGAAAAGCAGGTTCTAACTTATGATGATTAGATAAACCACCGTCAAACCTTCATTTTATACTCTCTCTCTCTTTTGTTTTGGTGAAATGAAAATATTAACATATCTAAGCCTAATAAGTATTCAAAAAATATTAGTTAAAGGGTCATTTACTAGCTAAACTTGATTACATATGTTTGACAAATATTATCAATAGTGTGTTACTATATTATATTGTACCGTTAGTTAGTAACTATTAAAAAAGAATGTAACTTAAATATCTTTAACAAATATTATCAATAGTGTGTTACTATATTATATTGTACCGTTAGTTAGTAACTATTAAAAAAAGAATGTAACTAAAAACTCGAACTATTAATCATTAACATAGAAATTCAATAAAATTATTCATAATTTTATCAAAATTGCGAAAATATATGTTTATGGTATTTAAAATCAGTTAAGAAAAATATAAATTTTAATAATTAAATAATATTAGATAAGATTCAAAGGTAACACACAATTAACTAGAGTTTATAAGATATACTTTCACTGTAAACAAGAGAACTATGAATAAGGGAACTCGACTTAAATACTCTTATTGATGAGGCTATTTAAATTTTTGATCCGGAGCAATGATATCTACCTAGGACTAAGTTTTTCTACCTCTATATGATAACACAGCACAAAATCATGAAAAATCTCTCTCACCCCCTCCTTTTCTTCCTCACTTTTATCATTCACATATCCATGGTATCAGAAGATACGAATTCCTTCGTCGAAAGATAGATGAGAAGTTCCACAACCACAGTTTCAATCCCACATTCTATTCTGATTCCGAAAACGACCACGTCATTAGGTTATTGGTAAAGACCTTTAGATCCAACATTTACCAGCATTTTAGTTGTCGCTCCGTCCATAAGGTCCTCGAGGGTGGACAACTATGTGAAAATTTAAGGGGGGTAAAGCTGCTTATGAAGTTCAACTGATGTGAGATGTTTTCGTTTGGTGATAAAAACATTTGATTATGTGTTGTTTGGTGACGAATCGTTTGTAAAATTGCTAAAGTCGACAAAGTTTGCAGCAAAGATCGGCTAGATGCTGAAATCGGGAGGGTTCACAATGTTGACCGATCTTATCAGGCAACATCGATGACGATCAAACTTATCAAGTGAGATTGCAAAAGTTGACCTTAATAGACAACAAACTAATCAGGCAACATTAGTCAAGACTTACCTTATCGGACAACATGTCATTTGCTTAAAATTTAACGTCGTGCGACAAATATAAGTTATTTTTTTAACTTAGACAATCGTCGAATAATAACTTGTAAGGTAATTTAAATTAGGACAAACTGATAAATGTCTTAAACTGATTAGACACAATTCGTGTTGTAATTTATTTCAATATCTACTTATGACACTTAAAATCAATTGAGAATACAAACTTTAAAAATGAAATAATATTAAATAAAATTTAGATGATGAAGTAACATACAAATAATTAGAGTTTATAAAATTACAAAGAAAAAAACTCAACTTGGAGACTATTTAAACTTTAAAGCGCATCAAAATATTTTTTCGATAACTAATGTTCATAATAATATCCATTTTGTTCCCAGAGAAATCGCAAGTGATTGTTTTGTGTGTATTGAAAGATAAATTTTCAATTTATTTCTAATTCAATCGAAGATTGACAATGAGGTAAAGCTAAACTTAAACGATCTGGACTTAGCTTAGAATCTTTCACTGAAACAACTACAATTGAAGAATAACTATGCATCTTGAAATATAACCATATCTATATCATATTATAGATAATTTTTTAAAAGTGATACATATATTTTTAGTTAAATAGCAGTTGATATTTTATTTTCAGATATAAGTGTGGGTGCCGACGCAGTTGGTAGTTAGCTACCTGAGGAATTGGATCATCATTTGAAGTGTGATGATAAAAGTGAAAAAAAAGAAGTATAATTAATTAAGAGAATGTAGGAAAAAGTGAAGAGAAATATTAAAGATATGGTTGAAGTGAAATACTAAGTAATGTGGTAGCCTTTTGGGGTCAACTAAGGGTGCATCCGACAAGTGATATCGAAATGCTTTTGGTGAATAATGACTTTTGAACTTAGCAAATTCTGAACTATCTATGATATAGGGACACCGACAAGATGTTGTCTCGTGCATAAAAGGAAAATAAATACTCACAACTTGTTATGATGTTAGTCAAATATATATACACACATTTATAAACTTTTAAACCTTTTCAATCGCAAATTATTTTTTCACATCCTCTAACCTTATAAACACTAAAAACCTTACCACATAACTTTTTTTTTATCAATAAAAAAATAAAAATCACTTCAAGAATAATCAAATCTTTATACAGAACAAACTCACACCTAAACCTATAAAATTGATCAACATATAAACCCTTACTACATAACATTACATTTGTTGACTGTGAAATATTTATCTCATGCAAGTTAAGCACAACTTTGGAATTTTTTTTAAAAAAAGGATAATTTTTCTTTTAATTCAAGAAAATGGTAGGATTCAAAGAAAAATACATAAATAGGTAAGTTTTGAAACATTACTATGCTTTTTAATTATTTGAATTAAATTTATTTGTTCTATCGGTAATTTCTTGAAAATGAAATTGTATTTCCTTATAAAAAAATTTAAGTGTACATTTGTTTTTTCGGTTTTTAAAATTAAATTTATTTTAAAATTAACCTATTTTAATTAATCATTAATTTATCTAATATTTAGTAAAAAATATTAACGTATCAGTCGGTGAGTGATACTAAGTGCTAAACTTTATTGTTAATGTCTTATGTGATAAGTAATTGACACTATTAATATTAATAATTAAGTCTAACTTAAGGTCAAAATTAATTAATTTAAGAAACAAAAAGACAAAATGTACAACTAAATTTTTTAAGGACTGAATTGTATATTTATAAAACTACAAGAATCGAAAGTGATTTAAATTTATTTAAAAAATAATTAAAAAATTTAATTAGATACGCAACCTTCCCTTTTTACTTTTATGAAATTTTTGTATTTTATTTTATAAAGTTGTATTTAAATGTTCAAGTTTCCTAAGAAATAAATTAAAATCTTAAACCGGCACATATTGAAATAAAATAATAATTAAAATTGTAAAAGTCGTATTTAAAATCCAGCTTTTCTATATAAACAAACTTTTAAGAAAATATATATAAAAAACGGCTTCTTTCTTTGAAACTAAGGTTTTTGGAACACAACTTATGCATTTATATAGTTTTTTTAATATGGTTATTTTGGTAAGTATTTAAAAAACTGCCCCATTCAGGTGGTGAAGCACGCAGTTTTTATTAAGTCTTAAAATTTGGATTGGTGGAGAATTATTGTGAAAAAATTGTTTGATCCTTAGCTATGAGTAGTGAAATTATTTGTAGTTTAACTGTCTTTAGTAGTAAGGTAAGAGTTTTATTGAGAATTATAATGTGATTTGCTTTTGTGGGGTGAGGGTTCCACACTTACGTGAGTAAAATATAAAAAAAGCTAGCACAATTTACACGTTGAGGTTGAAATGATAGCTAACAATTGATTTGTGTTTGCAATTGGTAATGGAACCGAAGTAAAGAAGTGGAGAAATGGAATGAAAATGAAGTTAGGTAGAAGGCAATGATGCAAGGTGTTTGGGCTTTAAAATCGAATGCATAAGTGAGACGTTGAACTTAACCTGAGAGCTTACGCTTCTAGAGGAAATGGATGGAGCATGGTATTGGGAATCATGAATTTGAGCCCCAAAGACCTTGCGATGATAAAAGAAGCCAACCCTTTTGAATCATTGCAAATATCTAATAACGATTATGTTTGACATTTTGGGATTCTTTAACCTGGTAAAAATTGCTATAGTACTTTTCTTTTACCAAATGAATTCAGCTTTATGGGTTGAAAGTGATTGTGAGCTTAACACCGCAAAGGAAACAGGATGCTTTTTTCTATTTCTTTTTTATTTTGGGCTAAGGAGAAAGTGAACAAACTTAAAAGTACATAAAGCATTCCTTAAATTGAACGCCTTAATAATAGCTACTCATCAAATGTAAGCTGCCAGTTGACATCCATGGCAATGTGTTTTTCACTGATTGCGCTTTCCTCACTCAAACCACGAAACTTCTTATTGCGTATTCATGGACTGTCTTCTATTGCATATACGACTACTCACTGTGACTTTCTATTTTCATCATACTTCCAATCAATTACTTGGTTTAACAAACCAAATTGCAAGCTCAATTAATTCCCTTCTTGGTCAAGTTACTCTCAACACAAGTCACCAGGAATAGGCCAGAGAGAAAAAAGGTTTACAGATAGTTTGCAATAAATTACATTGCAGGTACAAACACTCAATGACATGGTTTCCCCTGGGTTTTAGTTAAGGAAGAAGGTGATAATTTGTGTAAAGTGCAATCCCAGAGTATTGGCAATGGACAAAACATACAGCATGGCAGTTTACAAACCTTTAGTTCTTAATGAGTTACTCAGCCCTACACCATCATTAGTAAATAAGTGACAGCAGAAACGCTTCATTAGATAAAGCAAGAATGATTCCCTAATGAAAGTTCTGAGTGGATTAAAAAAATATGTCTTCAACTTTTGATGTAATATACTTGTTTATTTACAGACAAAGGCCAGTTCGATTATCTGTCAAATGGAAATTGAATTTGGGTGATCATTCTCTCTGTGGAGGACCATTCAAAGAAGTGTACTTTGTGTGCAATTAAATATACAATGATGTGTAATCTGAATTTCAGAGTATTACATACGTAATCGATCAACTAGAATTTTTTTTGTCACGTGCTTAAATGGTCTGTGCAAATTGCAATCAGTTAAAGCCGAGAAACGTAATTGCATGTTGTTTTCTGAAAACCAGTGACGGGGCTTGTACAACAACAAACTAATATTTAGCATACTGAACCAAATGGGAATTTAGGGTCTCCCCTGCTCCAATCATCTCATCTGAAGTCTTCAATCTGATTACTATGTTACAACCAACAACAAAATCAGGGTCATGGGATGGCATTAAATAACAATTAACAGATTAGGTCTAACGAAGTTATCACAGTAATTCCATGAAAGATAGTATCTTCAGCCTTATCACAAGTATCTTCTGGATAGAAATACCTCAACTTACACCAGAAAACAGAAATGCATTCGGCCATGTTCAAGACCAAGTCACCTACTAGTCCATTTTACTGTTTACAACTTGGTCAAAGACTGTTACTTAATTCTTTTTCGGTATATCTGATGCATTCAAAAAACAAAATGAAAATGATTCAGAATAATTTAGCAAAAATTGACGCCGAGTGAAAGAATTAAATACACAGTAAAACTACACGTTCATGACTTTTAAACAACATATTTGTAAAAATGTCTACATCAGATTGCCTCCCGAAAGGTAGCTGCAATGTTTGGAGACATTTTCAATCCATCAGATTTGTATAAGCTTCGGACAATCTATTCTGTAGATTTATGCAGTTTATAAATACACTAAGGAATTCTTAGAATTTTTACGGGATAATTTCTGAATCAAAGTGCTAGTAATATCACGTCTTGAACACCTCAACAATACTTATCAAAAACATTGTATTGCCTTCCAGAACATCTCAAGATATCCTCAGGTCAACTTCTATCATCAGTGATGTCAAGCTGATATTATGCTTCCACAAAAAAAATGCAAGATGTTCGTGCTCACTGTTTAAAAAAACAAATTTGTCCATATAGTTTTTACCTAGGCAATCCAGATGCAAGCTGCAAACTTCGATGACAACTGTCTACAAAGTTTACCCCATGCATTCATTATATGTACATTTACATCGTGAACTATAACAAGGAACTCTACAGATATGGCAAATTTTGAATTAAAATTATGACTGCCAACACTAGATTGCCTCTTCAAAAGTACATCCCAAGAGATCCTCACGCCAACTTCCATCATCAGAGGAGTTGTACAAACTCCTGTTATGCTTTAATCAAACAAACAAAATAGTCATACCCTCCCTTCACTTAATAACAGGAGAACAAATTTGATATCTAGGCTTCTTTTTTTTCTTCTTAATTTTATAACAGAAGTAGTAAAATCTGAGGAATACACGGCTTTAGCTTATTTATATAATCCCTGCAGGAATTACATCTCTAGAAGGAACCCTGAACAAATGGGATACTTAAGTGATAAAATTTGTCAATAGATATGAATTGCAATTGCAACTGAAAAAAGTTAAGTCCATTGATATCCGTGAAGTGAATTTAAGAATTTTTTTTTCCCAGATTAAGCAGGTAAATGATTAATCTTTCTTCTGATTTTAGACAAGAGTTTCACGACATATATAATCAGAATAATAAATTTAATGTAGAAATGTACGCCTGCAGCATCAAATAGAACCAAATCCTATGAGTGCCGTTTTCTAACCTTCGGGGAAAAAACGCTTGGATTGAAGCTGCTAGTTTTAGCTTCCGGAAAAGTTACAAAGAAAACTAATTTAATGATTGCAATTAATTTACACATGTTTTTGAATTACAAAACCACTTTTCCCTTAAAAACACACACAAACAGGCTCTGAATCAACATGTGGGAAGAGCATAAATTCAGAAAGAAATGCAAAGTAAAATGTAGCTATGCATATTGACATATTTTAAGGTTTTGTTTAATTTATTTTCTTTTAAAGGAAAGGTCGTGCTTTAATCTACATAAGTAGCACCTATGGTTTTGTACATGTATAAACTGTACGCAGAAGTCAAATACAGAACATAAGTCTATAAAATAGAATCAATTCATTGCACTGATATCTATGGGGAGAAAAAAAGGAAGGACAATAAATAACTAGAAATAGAAAAGTTGGTACATCAAATATAACTAAGTCTAAATTATGTTTATATGCAACATTTACTCATCACGTTGAGACAACCAGGCGATCAATGCCACAAATAACAGTGGCTAGGCTACTGAATTGAAATTTTGATATTTTCACAACGTAATAAATCATTTCTAAGTACAATACACTCTTACTTTTCCATTCAAAAGACTTACAAGGCATTATTTTGATTAACGCAATCAGTGGCACTTACAGCCCCAAGGGCTGTCTGTGCAATTGAGCTCCTGGCTGATAAAGAGTGAGGTGGTGTATAGCATTTGCAAAAAGGTCCTTCAAATCCGGATATTGTGTTTGAACAGGACGAGAAAACCTCTCTAAGGTATTCAAGGCACGTTCTTGCTCAAGGACCTTACTGTTACCTACATTTAAGGCAAGGTAACAAAGTAATCTCAGGCCATGAACTTGTTGGCGATCATTTATCTGCAGCAGGCTCATTAGCTTCGGAACCCCTTCAAGCTCAAGTATTGCCTTAGAATGGTCAACACAATTGTAGTTGTCCGGGCTGACAAATTTTCCCAATGCAATGGCAGCCTCACTGGCTACATCAACATCTCTGTTACCAAGCTGAGCAACTAAAGGACCAAGAACTTGCGGAACCTTTCCAGAAAAGTTCCTGGCCAAGGAACCAATTGCCTTAATGGCAGGAATCACCAGTGCCGGATTACTCTCTTCCTGAACCACCCTCAAAAGCTGATCAATTACCGCCTTTGCCGCAGGCGCAGTTCGCTTAAAAGCAGCTCTTCTAAGATCAGCATTGGACTCTGCCACAGCAGCAATCTCCATGACAGCCATAAGACAATTAAGCTGCAATTCCCCACTCTCAGACTCAATAATCTTAGCAAGACAAAGCAAACCTTTAGTCTCGGTAATCTTCTTGCAACTTGAAAAGCACCCTTTGGAGAGTTTCCAAAGAGCCTTAGCACAACTGATTTTGACCTCCTTCCTCAGCTCCAGGCTCTCAACCTCTCTTTCCCTTTCCCTCTCCCTCCGATGGTGGCTGGAGCCACGGCTACTCCCATCCGAGTTTGTCTCCCCAACGTTGGACAAATTCAGAACAAGCGAATGGATACTAGCACGACCGGCCATGGGGTCTGCAAGGACAGTATCCATGGACAACAACGACACGAGGGGCCTAGTCACATTGGCCCTCACCAACTCCTCGCGAGCAAGTTCATGTTGCTCAGCCATAGCTGAGACCAAATTGGCAACAGAGACACGAACCCTCATAGGGGAATCACCAAGGACCTGAACAATAGTAGGGGCAGCATGGGACTCTACGACGTAACTAACGACCCTGTCTTGATTAGTAGTAACGTTGACAAGAGCATTGGCAGCAGCAACCTGAGCATCAGGGGAAGAAGCTTCCTTGAGAAGCTTGAGGAGGGGGGGCACTCCACCTTCCTCCAAGATGATGAATTTTGTACGGTCATTATCTTTGGCGAGGGAGCCAAGTTCAGTGGCCGCTTCAGCGCGGTCCTTGGGCTGACCCAATTGAAGAGTGTAGATGAAGGTCCAGACCCATGCAAGGATGGGGTCGTTGCTGGCGATGGGGGGAAGGGAGACATTGGAGCCATCCTTGGAGTCTAAGATGCTGAGGAGCCACACCATGTCGCCGTTGGAAGATTCTAGAAGGTTCCAGACCTTCCGGAAGTCGGCGGTGGTGGTCATGGAGAAGACCTGGCGGAGGACGGCGCCGTGTTTCTTGCACTTGCGCACGAACGCTAACGTGCGCTCTAGGTTTTTGGAGACCTCGCCGACGATGCGACGTATGGGGCGCTCGTTCACGCACTGCGTCCCCGACACCACACGCACGACGGAGCGCAGGTTGTCGCACACCACCTGCACCTTCCGCGCCAGCTCCGTGCAGTCCACCTTTGAAGACTCCGCCTCCTGAGCCAGTTTTATGACGCGCTCTCCCAGCAAGATAGGACCCAACAGCTCCTCTAGGCTCTTTTCCTTCTCCGGCGTAAGATTAGGGTTAGGATTAGGGTTACCCATCATCGGAGACAACACCCACCCCCTTCGCTCTTTGACCAGTCCCTCTGTTATCTTATCTATATACTCAATCCAGTGAAGCAGATAGAGTATAGAATATAAGATAAGTAAGAAAATGGGAAATTGAAGAAGAAACCAAACAAGAACCAGGAAATATAGTACTCCTCCTACTTTTGTTGTTTTGCACGGAATTCCAAGTGTCACTGCATAGTTTGTTTGTTGGTTCCTCCTTCTTACACCACTCTACCATCCCACAGTGGTGACTCCTTAATCTTAATAATTATTATTAGCACGCAGAGCAAATATTAAAATAAAATAAAGACAAACATACATTCCTTCCTTCTTCTCACCATGTCAAAGTGTGAATCTTTTTTATTGAATCAATTTTTTTATTTTTCGTTTTGTTTGTTGGTAATTGAGATTGAACACGACGCAGGGACTAGGAAGGAGAGTAATAAGATATATGAGAAAGAACAGAAAAAGGATGAAGATGGGAGGATGGATCCTCCTTTACTCGTTTGAGACTTTGAATCACGTCAACACAGGGTTGTTGTTGACTCAATCTTACCAAAGCAAAGCCGAATCAAATTCAAAATATTCATATTTTACATCATCCTTAAATTTAAATAATGCTATCTTCTTTTATAATTGTTTTATGTTTTATTACTCGTTATTATAAAAAAATAAGTCTTGGTTGGACCTTATATTTTATTTTCATCTAGAAAGGCAAAGAATTTTTTAAAAATTGCTTTAAATTTTAAATTTATTTTTATCTTCAACTAAAAATATAATATTAAAAATATAAATCTTTTTTATTTTAAAATAACTTTTAAATTTAAAAAAGGAAAAGTATGGGGTGGTTACGTTTAATTGGTTTTGTTCATACTTGGAATGTGACATGGGCAGAGAATGGTGGTGAAACCCGCTTATTACGTTTTCCATGGCACGGCATGGCGAGAAATCAAAATGAATTTAATGAAGGGGCCCAATTACACTTTACTCCTTTTTTATACCAATAATTAGTTGCTTTCTAGGAACAACATCAAGCACACAAAGTAACGAGCATAAGTTACTGTATTATTGAGTAAATTTATTTGTATTACCAATTTCAATTTTCTTGTATAATGTGCATAAGTTAACAATTTCAAATTCCTTGCAGAATGTATTATTGAGTAAATTTATGTGTTTTGTTTGAGATTGAAAGTGAAAGTAATAAAATGATAGATTTTGATGATTGGTAAATCTACAAGTTGATTGTGATGTGAATGAGATTTTTGAATATGTTTAAATGGTATTATGAATTATTTGAAATGTAAACATTGATGAATACTTTTTGTTTGAATTCAATGTTGAAAGGTGAATGAATTTGTATTAGAAATCATGAATATATAAATATATAGGTTGATAGGGGAGTTACACGAGAATACATGTCTAACTCTGAGCAAGGTGAGGTTATTTTGGTTTGATATGTTTGATAAAATTTAAGTTTGAGTAAGAATTTTGGTGAAAATCTTGAAAGATATCAGTTTTAAAGGAGTTTTGTTTTGCAATTTTTGTTTAAGCGAGGAATTTTTGCTCAAGCGAAAGATCCTCGCTTAAGCTAGAATAGTGCAGTGAAATTCACCTTATTCTCAGGTTCATTTTCGCTCAAGTGAGAAGGTTCTCGCTCAAGTAAAACTAGGGTGAAGATGGGGTGCTCTCATGTCCATTTTCGCTCAAACGAGACAGATTCTTGCTCAAGCGAAAATGGATTGAATTTTAGGAGTACTATTGGGTTCATTTTCACTCTAGCGACGAAATTTTTGCTCAAGCGAAATTATTTTTGCTCAAATTACAAAAAAAAAAAACTTAAACTTTGAAATTTGCTTATGAAACACTATTTTATAATTGTTTATTGCTTTATTAAAATTTATTTGAAATTTTAGTTATATATGTAATTGAAAAACCATTTGTTTACATGTTTATGTAATTTCTTGAATATTTTTGGATTGTTTAAAATTTTAAACTTGTGTGATTGAATGGTGTATTGATGTGGTATGGAATATGAAATTATGTCAAAATATGATCGAGACATAGTATTTTTAGAAAAGAAAATGTCATGTTGAGATTGTTAGGAGAGTGTATTGATTTGTAATGTATTATGGAAAGGGACATGTGAAGAGTATTCGGTGGTGAGACTCAAAGAAGTTTCATATGACTTTGTCTGGGGTTTGAAAAATAATCTGGTCTAACTAGTCATGTGAATTTACCCATATGAGGATGAATTTCCTGAAAGGAGACTATGTCGTGATGAAAACATGATAATATGAGAGTGAGTCAAATATCTATGTATTGTAGTCAGTGAAATTCTAACATGAATGATGTGGAATATGAAATAATTATAGAACTTGATTGTGTAGTATCTTGCAAATAGATGATGTAAAAGGATTGAGATTTTTGAATGAATTCTTGTAAATTTAAAGTTTCATTGAAAGTTTTAAAAACTTCTAACTACCCTCTTGTTTGTGTTTTGTTTGTTTTCTTTATCTATGATGATAGTGTATTATACAGGAGCAAATGATATTTAAGGTGATGGAACTCCACACTAGTGCAAAAATGACTTATTTCGACACTACATTTAAGGCGCTTTTACGGCCAGACGATGTCCTTCAAAACGCGGTGACATTTTTTAAATTAAATTTTTTTAAGAGGGCGGCTATTTGGTAAAGACGCCTTCTTACAACAAAGCGCTTGGTGTAAGAAGGTGGCTATGAGGTAAAGTTGTCCTCTTAAACTAAACATTTTCTTTTAAGAAGGCGGTTTTACCTCATAGTCGCCTTCTTACACCAAGCGTTTTGTTGTAAGAAGGCGGTTTTACCAAATAGTTGCCCTCTTAAACTCTTTTTATTACTCTAGCTCAGAGTGTGTCAGTTACGCTTTCATACTTCCTTTGTTTATGGCACTTCGTTTTCTCTTCTGCTATGTGCTTTTTCTTCGTTTACCTCGAGCTATTGTCTTCTTCGAGTCACTGTGTAAGTTTCTTTCAAGCTCTTTGCTTCTTCTTCACCATTGTTTTTTTTTTCTCTTATTTATTTCTTTTCTCCCATTGTTGTGAATGTTCTTCACCATTCTTACTTTCATTGCCTTGCACATTGTTCTTTAGGTTTTCGTTGTTCCTCCATTCGGTTCTTCGTCGTTGTCGTTCACTGTCGACGTCGCTACTGTTAGTCCGCTGCTACCGTTGTTGTTGCTCTTCACCACCATTGTTATCTCTTCATAGACTTCTATTCTAACCTAACAACTAACATAATATAATTTAATAATAATGCATATATTAATTATAAATTAATAAATTAATTATTAATGTTGGGAGGTGTAAAACAACAGATTTTACCATAGCCGCCCTTTTTGTTTGAATCTAAGAAGGCTGCTAAATAGCCACCTTCTTTACTTTAGGACATAAGACTAAATGTTTTTCAAAGACGACTAAAAAATCATTGTTTTACCGTCAAAATAGTTGTCTTTTTAATTTTTTTTATACCAGTGTCACTCTCAATCGATTAAATGTTTTATTTCTTTTGATATCACATTAATGAATTATATATCGGTATAGATTATATAATGATATAAATAAAATTTACAAACATAAAATAAATTAACAAAAATAATATATATGTGTATTATTTAAAATTAAAATTAATAAATATTAAACATTAATTTATTAAATAAAATAATATAAGATATAATGTAAACACGCGCACAAGTACTTTTCTTAAAATGTTCTTCAATTAAATAAGGTAAGAAAAAACTTTATACATTTTTCTAGCCATCCTATTATTATGTACTTTGAGCAGTTCAAATTTCAATTGCAAGGGAATTTCTTGCACAATATATTTTGTTCACGTCTCTTTCTTTTCATTTTTATTGTTTTTTCACTAAAAAATCTCACTTGTTTATAGAATAAGTTGTACAATTTTTGACAAAAGAAAGAATAAGTTGTATAAAAAAATCAAATTAAAAAATGTCTAATAGTTAATAATAGCAATAAGCACAACAAACTTCACAAGCAAATCTTGATTTGTTTTAGGGCGCTTCTCTTTTGTGAATGTGACAACCTACCATGTGTTTTGTGGTTTATAACATTGTTTTACTAAAAATAATTATTTACCGTAAATAAAATTTTCATACTTTTTAATTAAAAGTATCACGATTTACATTTTTTTATTACTTTATAAAAAAATTAAATAAAAATAAACACATTGAATATTCGGAAAAATATATAAAAACATATTCAAAATTATTGACCATAGAAAAGAAGTGGGACGAAATATGGCCTAATTATTTGAATCTATACATATGTCATGTTATTTAGAAAGAAAATAAACTGAATACTTCGGACCAGGTTGTAGCAAGAAAAACACACAAATTAAACAGAATTAAGATCTTAGATTGAAAAGGGAAAAGGAAAAGATGGATGAAGTGCAGTGTGCACTTTACTTGAAGTTTGAGAGTGGAGGACAGAATATCACCCATATTTTTCTCTCACAACAAGCTACATAGAACCATAAGACTAAATTTGTGCCACTAATTCATCCTTATCACTTTCTTCAAACCCTCACTTTGCAATCCAACTCATATGAACTAGCTGGAACATCCACTGCAGGAGAACAATTGAAGAATCCATGAGGCTGCAACCGCCCCAACACCACACCAAATTAAGACAAAATAAAAATCAATTAAACGTCACAAAATAAATAAATAAACAAGAGCCATCAAAGTTGCCTTATGTGTATTCTCATTTATATAATTTTTTTATTATAGATAAAAAAAATAGGTTACTTGTTCTTGTTCTTGTGATCGTAAGACATGCTAATGATGCAAGATCAACAATTATAAATACTATGGTCTCTCACAGTATTTAGTATTGAAGAGCAGAAAAGTATGATAGGAAAGTACAGAATATTATTCGAAGAATGTTTCCGAAACAAAAAAACAAACTTACCATGAGCATAAAACCTATGCGTTCTACTGGCATAACTGGCCAATCTTCCAAACGAGGGATGTGTGTCATTCCAAATACATACCTGAAATTAACTAAGTTATTCTTCTGAGAAACTATGCATGATTTTATCAGCAAAACAATACAGTAAACTTCAACAACAAAATAGCTAAACTTAGTTAAAAACGAAAGTTCTGGATTAGGTATAGTTTTTCTTTTAATGCTAGCTAGCCTCATGGTAAATACTTATGTTTTATTCTTATATGGTATAATAATGTCCAAAATATAAAGCACTGAAGAAATTATTTCATGGAACTGTTACCCTGCTTAAATTACTAGATTGATACATGATTTATCATAAATTGTTACTTTCTTGAGGTTTTAAACTGCTAGAAAGGAATTTGACGGACTTCATTTTTATTTTTTAATTTAGGAATCGAAGTAAAAAAAAATAGTTACCTACTTAAAATGTTAGTAATAGTTTAACCATACTACAACTAACAAATATTGATATGAGAAAAATTGTGATAAAATGGATGTGAGTGAGAGAGAGGACCAAAGAACTATAGCAGTTTCTTCCAAAGATCGGTTTTGCTTAACCCATGTAGGTAGTCCTTGGTTGAGACGTGGATTCTGATTAGGAAATTCTCCTCCAGGAAACATTTGATGGTGTGAATAGGGTGTTATCCAAAGATTATGCCTCAAAAAACCAGCTCTTCTTAAGAACATGGCCTCAGAACCTGCTAATGGTAAGCAGTTTGAACCAGGTACTAGCTTATAGCCTGTCAACTCACCACTTCTATTGCCTCTTCTCGTGTTCCTTACCTGAACCATCATTCAAATAGTAACCACCACCCACTGTCATTTAATGGCTAAGTCAAAAAACAAAGACACTATTTCACCATTACCTAGCATAGCAAATAAGAACTCAATCTCATACTATGAAATTATCAACATGAAAACTGAGAGTGGGAAAGCCTTACAATCCAATGTCGAGCAGTCAAAGGATTGCAATCACGCATGGCTTCCAATTCTGATCTGAGCAGAGTCTCTTCAGCATAAAATGCGTTATTGTGAACATTATTCTCCCCCGGTTCCTCAACTTTGACATTGATCTCCACAACCTACCAAGCATCCTGATAGTGTAAGAAAAAGGACACGCATGGAAAAGTACTAAAGACAGTTTATTAGAAGAGAAGAGTTCTGATTACAAGTACAGTTTAGAATAAAACATTGAAAGTAACTGTAAAACGAAGCAGCCTTTACAAAGAAAGTGAGAAACAGGATAGAGAAGAAGAAGAAGAAGATATCATTTTTTATACGATCAATAATCCTGATTTAATTGCACTTAATTTAGATAAAAGAAACCATCAAAATGGTGCCCATAACTTGAATCATTTAAGATCCACGTTAAATTAGTGTTCATCCAAGCAGTATAATCTGAATTAGTATTAGTGTAGGACGATAAAAGTTTGTATTTCAACAGAAATTACCTGATTCAAAGCATCACCAGGTTTAGAATCCACAGCCATATCCATGCGAGCTACAAAAAAGTGTTGATGAACTGGAGCATATAGACCTGGCGCAATCATGGTTCCATATTTACGAAACTCTCCAGGTAACAAGGTTCCTAAGCTTAGAATTCCAGTTACCTTAACTTCAGCTTCAATTTTTCCATCCTGAAACAATATATCATCATTTCCATAATATAAGAATCTCACCAAAAAAAAACACACGGAACAAAGCGTTATGCAGTTAGTTCATGATAAGAGAAACATGATTAGTTAAACAATTCTGAACTCGCTCAAAGGAAATATCAGGGGAGAAAGATGTGATCACATTGCACAAATGCCAGATAACTGCCGGACAATAATTCAAAAGGATGATCAAAAGATGGATAATTGTGAAAGTAATCAATACGAAAAACTTGATGACTTCATTGGTCTTAAGTACATTTATCTCTTACAAAAGATGTGGTGTTTGACTTGCCTGATAAAAGTACCAGAAAAATCCATACTCATAGTTAGCCACGGTGCACATAAAAGAAACTGAAAGTCTTCTAGACCTTCGGACTTCTGCTAAGCCTGTTCTCCAGTCTTGATGTTTCCACAGAATTCCATGATCCTCTTCGTGCAAACATACACAATTTTCAATCGTCTCAACTCCACCAATGAAATTTGTGAAATGAGCATCGAAATATTTGATGTAGCTCAAACGATCACACCCCTGTAACAAAAGTTGGACCATAGAGTATATAGACCATTAAAATTCAATTAGGAAGAGGAACTTGGCAAATAAAAGCATAAATATAGTTTCGTTAATTAAACCTTCTTAAGAGAATGTGCATTTTTCCCCAAGCCATTTTCCCCAGCATCAAAAGCATTCTTCCTATAGTGTTGTTCATTTGGATCCCCATAGGGTACAACCATCTCCACAAAACTCAGTCTATGAGCTACAGGCCTTCGCCCTTGACTACCATCAACATATGCAACCGAATATATAACCAAACCTTCTCTAGGTGTGAATCCAATACGAAAGTTCCACTATTAAAGAACAAAATATAAAGGGATAGTTATAGAACTAGTTGGGCATAGGAAAATAAGCAACTAATTCAATAAAGAAGCTATTCAACATCAACCTTCTGCCATGCAACATAAAAGCCATCGACTCGAAAGCTTGGACCTTCAAGCTGAACAATTTGCAAGGGTTTTATATCACTTCTATCAGATCCACCTCTTGTTTCACCATGTGTATAGTTCCTCAAGGGATCAACCGGAGGCAGAGGAACAAATTCACGGTCTTCAAATTCAATCACCGCCCTATTTTGCATATCAACAAGCACATAGATGCCCTCAACTGGGCGTGCGTAGCCATTTTCCATAGGGCAGTCGCTTTCGGACCGACAAAATATAAGTGGCTTAGAAAGTCTACGATTGGGACCATCAGCTTCACTGTAATAACCAACACACCTGCAGCAGAATTATGAAGAACAAAGTTTGAATAGAGAAAAAGCATAACGAAAGAATAGCAACTTATTGAGACAAAGATATATGAACAATGAACATGCAACTAAAGTTACCAGGCATCAACCATTACGAGGTCCATGTCTTCAATGCCCCTTATCTTAATAGCCTCTCTAAATGGAGGATAGTCCTTAACGACAGCTTCACACTCTGCATACTCCATAGCATCCTGAAGATGGATAGAATAGACAATTACAGAACTGAAAATTCCACAATTTATGACATAAAAGGCAAATAAAAAAGAAATATGTAAAGATCCAGAATAATTTGAATTCCAGCTGTATAATTTGATCTTTTATTCAATACTTAACATGGAATGACCATTCGTAAACAAATGAAAAATGTAACAAGGTAAAACATAGCACTGTAGACATTGTTCCTGTTGATATAGCACATTCCATTAAATTTCTCAAACTAAGCAAAATTTCTCGGAGCAAAAACACAATAAAAAAGACAGTAAGTAATTAAATGGGTTTCAAATACTGACACAAGTGCACAATGTTAAGAAAGGAAATCAGAAGAGATGATAACAAAAGAACATACCATGGCAGGCTGAACATCTGGAACAACCTGTGATGAAATTAGTTTTCCTCGGTGATGACCTCCTCGAGTTACTGTATGTACGTGTGATAATTCAACAATCCATATACTAGTTTCATTTGTCTTCTTATTGTAAACAACAAGTCTTGCGCGTCTTGGAGGAAGTTTACTTGAAATTACTGTCCCTTCTTTAGTTCTAGGAAGTAATGATGGTTGGAATGGAGGAAAGAAATAGGCATCTGCCAGTGCAACAACATGTTTATCTGGTTCGAACAAAACTACTTCAATAAACCGCATACTGTCTCTGAGCTATAACATATAAAGACAGTTGAGGCAAAAAAATAGTCATTAGGGACAACTGCTTCAGAACACAGAGGCTCAATTTTAAGTATCTGCATATATAAAACAAAATACGAATATATGTTTTAATGAAGCATGTCATAGTGTGGTTAACCTCAGGAGTTAATCCTGCTTCCCTCACAGTCGCCACTGCCACAGAGATTTCGGCAGCTGATAAAGGATCCAGAGGGTGGCTTGATTGGAACCCAGCTGTTGTAGTAATTCCTGTTTAACGGTGTAATTGGTATAAGACAACACGCAGACAAAAACAAGTGAAAGTAATAAGCATCAATTCAGTACATCAGTGATCTAACTGTCAAAACAGATTAACATCAATTGCTTCATCCAATTTTATATAGTGAAAGGTATTGGAAAAGATGAATCTCGAAAGGTGTTTTGTATTGCATCATTCAGTCCACAATTCAAGAACACAAATATCAAATATTTTCCTCAAACGGGAAGAAACGTGAGAAACAAATTAGTTCTATCAAACAGTGATTACGTACCTAGATTCATGCATGCACACATACATGTACAAATACTAAGTGCATATGATAAAATAAAGTAAATTGCACTGTCGTCCCTTCTATTTTATGTGAATTATGTCCCCTGCTTCTCTTGACTTTATCTTTATTCATTATTGTAAGACTGTACTACAAATTAGAAGAAAAAAAAAACAGTGCAAGTGTTATTCAGTAAACTATATATAATATATTCAAATATTAATAAATTAATCAAATACCCATTTTATTTTGTGGTATAATCACTCTCGTTAAAATTAGAAGTTATAGAAGTTATATTTTAAATCAAAATTAATTCAATTGAATATGATTCTGTGATTTTGTTCTCATGTTAACATACATGTAGATTTTTTATTTTAAAATGATTTTCTTAATGATTTTTTTTAATATATTTGTCTTTATATATATAATAAACTAAGCAGTAAAATTTGTAATTATTAAGTTTTTTAGTAATAACTTCTTAATATATGTGTATGCATATAAATGCAATTAAAAAGTACATACATATATATATATATATATATATATATATATATATATATATATATTTATTATTTTTTTTAGAAATAACTTATAAATATATGTGTATACATATAAATAAAAAAAAAAAATACATATATATATATATATATATATATATATATATATATATATATATATTATCATTACTTCTATTAAACTAAATAAACAATAAATAAAATAATAATTGTTATATAAGAAAATATGTATATGGTGGCTGAACAATAACCAGAAAGTTTGCCTAAAACCAGTCACTTTTGAAAGAGTGTATAATAACTAACTGATGTAACCATACACATACTACACATAGAATAATCTGGCTATATGACCCACACAAGCAGAGTATATATAATTTCAAATTTTTGGAAATTATTAAGGTTATCACCTTGAATGGATATCAAGAATTTACAAGATAATTTCAATAGTTAAACAAAGTAATATAATACTAGATTACATATAATTAACGTAAAATGTGAATTATTATTTTTTTCACGACTTCTTCCTCATTGTCGAGATTTTCCCCTTCAAATCTCTGACACCTTAAACCCTTGGTCACTAGGGTTTGCATAGTATTATAATCACTAGGGAGAATGGAAAATGTCGAGTCGAGTGACTATATGGGAAAACAAGGATAGTAAGAATGAGAGAAAAGAAAGTATCAGATACTAAAAAAGAAGAATGTGAGCAAGAAAAAACAAAGTATTAGAGAAAAAAAATAAAAAGGATGTCTATATATAGATATATTAAAATTTTGAAAAAAAAAATATAAAAGAGGAAAATGAAAGTATGCCTGTGTTTTTTTTCACATATTACATTAAAATCAATTATCCTCGTGTATTATAACTCATTGGTGAATTGGTATAGTATAGAGATTAATTAATAACTGTGATGTTGATGATATGCGTGGATTCATTGTAGTTGTGTTACAATAGTAATAGATGTAATATGTGGTTTTATTTTCAGAGTTTTTGGTTAAGCCATATAATTTATAGTATGTAATAAATTTTGGTATGAGTGCATAGATAGGAAAGAAGCATAGCCGGTAAGATAAGAAGATGATATACCTTTAAGAGGAAGGGCGTGTGGGGAAGATTGAGAGTGGTTGGCGGCGGCAACAACCGAAGGAGGAGGCGGCGCCTTCTGCGGAGGTGGTGCCATAACGAAGAAAGTAGTTCCTTATGGTTGTTTTCGAGGAGGTGTATGAGAAAGGGTATTTTGAATGCATGGTATAAAGTTGATTAAAGAGGAAGAGGTTATCTTATCAGTGGCTGCCAATACGATAAGTGGGAGTTGATAGGAGGCTCTGCTTTTGATAATGGACATTTTCAAACAATTCACTTCAGGAGGAAGTGACATTAAACAACTAATACATAAGATTATGTTCATTAATTAATTAATTAAAGGATTAAATATATTTTTTTATGGACTTTCCAAAAAAAATTATTTTTATCTTTTTTAGTTCAAACTTTAAAATACTTGTAATGAGAAATTATTACAATAAGTCTTTTGTTAATTCTTTTACTTGATAAATGTATTTTAAATGTGAATAAAATATTAAAATATTTTATAATTATTTATTATTATTATAATATATTATTAGATAAAAATACTGAAATTATTTTAATGTTTTTTTATTACAAATACGTAGCAAGTTTAAAGTTTTTAATAAGAAAAAAGATTACTTTTAGTTATAGTACAATAATTAAAAAATATTTAATCATTAATTAAAAAAATAAGTCAATTTCTGAATTTTGTCTGATTTAGTTTCATTTTTTTGGAAAGTTTTGTTTAAGATTAGTTTATTTTGGTGTGAATATTTGTTTTAAGAATAATTTTTTTAATTAATTCAAAGAATCTACCGGTTTTGTAAGAAAGGTAATAAATTTATCATACATAATAATTTGTAATAAGATTGTATCGGAAAAATCACCCTGAGCTAAAAGGATACACTCTAGAGGTTATTTTAAAAAGTTAATTCTAATAATTTACTTCATTTGACGGTTAGCTTTTTTATTTTGTTTAAAAAGAGATACTCAAATCAATCAAAAATATAAAAAATAAATTAAAAAATAAAAAATAACTTTTGGAGTTCTAGAATTTTATTTTTTTATGTCAAATCTCAAGATTCAATGATACAATAAAATTAACTTAAAAAAGTAGTTTTTAAGTTTATAAAATTATACAGTTACCAAAAAACTGTAAATTTTAAGTCTCATTATAAAATTCAATTTTAAAATAACCTTTTTAAGTTCTAAAAATAATGTAAATTTCTACTCCTAAATATTACATATATAATCATAAATTTTTAGAAATAATATAAATCAATACTAGTTACTGTAAAGTTTTCATTTTAAGAATAAGTAGCTATAACTCTTTCTTATTTAGATTTACTTTTATAAAGTTGTAACATTTCTAAAATATTCTTCTTAATTTATTTTTTAACCGATAAAACAAACATTACTGCAAAAATATCAAAATTAACTAGTATTGCATTTTTTTGCTGTCACTTAATAACTCTAAAAAGTTTAACAGTAATTTGTAAGGTTAAACAAAAGATCTACCTAAGCTAGCTGAGTTGAATCTCAGTATATATATAGCTCATAGATAAAAGGAAAGAATACCCTACTCATAAAGTTTTTTCTGTATTGACTTAAAAATAATAATAATAAATAATAAAGAATGCTAAAATGTGAAGTCCTTAGCATTAGTTGTGTTTCCACTAAGGGTACTTTATTATACAGCTGGCAAGGATGTTTGTCCAATATAATAACATCAAATTGCCTTTTCTTTATCCTAAATTCCAAGGAAAGGGCTCTCTTTTAAAGGGAGAGGGACCTGCATAAACATAAATGTCCATGGCCTCCTAATTTATATATATTTATATATATATATATATATGTATTTACTAAATAAGTATCTAATCCATTTTCATGACCTTCTCATTGTGTTTCACATTGAAATAGTGTTCAAGAAACCAAGGTTGAAACTGAATATGAAATATAAAACTTGAATTTCATTTAAAAAAACATGTAACTTATAATTATTTTTAAATAAGTGTTATTTAAAATGATAACAAATACGTAGTTAAGTAGAAAACAAATTAAATATTTTTTTATTAAAATTAAAATCTATAATGTGAATTGTCTATTTGTATGTTTACCTACAGAAACTTTTCCATCGGTAATTTATATAATAAATAAATGTGATATTGTCTATGACATTATCAACAATATACGTCGACGCTGCATGAATTGTGTATGTAATGAGTGTTCATCCATTATATTACCTTTTTGTTGAAAACATTGCCTACGGAAAATTAGGAGTTGTCCACATGTAATTGGTCAATGTGTTTTTAATTAACATAATAATATTTTTTTCTAATCTCCAAATTATTTTATATTCTTGTATATTGAAAATGAGTCAGTAATATTCTCTTTCATAAAGTAAATTGACTACTGTCGTTCAGATAAAGAATATAATAAAAGACTACTGAGACAGGGAATTTACGAGTTTCTTTTATTTGATAATAGTCCGATAGCGGATGATCTGATAAGTCAAATAAACACTAGTGAGGATAGATTCGAAATAACTTTGATATCATATTACAAAGTGAACTTTAAGCCTAATTCAACTCATAAAACTGACTCATGAGGTTGAGGTTTGTACCCACTTTTATACAATAAAAAATGTTTTTATTAATTAGTGAGAATCACATGAATTAGCCTGAAGTAGTCCGATTGAGGGAATAAAAACTCATTTAAATAGATTCAAAAAATTAATACAGACTAATTTGCCAAATTCTCACTGTACATCCTCACTCAAAGGTGAGAAAAAATTCATTTCAAATATGTGAGAGTAAAACATCTTACTCAATTAACATACCTTTTTTTCTTTTAGATTGATGATGTGAATATTATTTTATCTCTAGCATTTTTGTTAGTACGTCCACCACGTGAGATTTTGTGAGAAGTAACTTTTATTAAAAGAATAAAATTTCTTTAACATTTTAATAAAAAAATAATTATTTTATGACATGTTTTAAAATAAAATAGTATATTATAATAAAATAATAATATTTTTAGATATCAAGTGGATGAAACATGTCAAGGTATCATTGTCCAGTCACCACTATTGATCTAGGTGACTATTGATTAGGTGACCATGATGATATTTCTCATTATCTAAGATATTTTCAACTAAAATAATAAAAGTAATCTATTTTGCATTAACTACAATATTATTTTATATTAATTTTAAAATCTTATTTTTCTTAACACTTAAAAGATAAGTAAGCAACATTACTAACAAAATAACACTTAGATTAAGTTAACAAAAACATTAAACCAGATACACTCAATAAAAAAATATAAAAAAAATTGAATACTTAGTAGATCAAAATAATTTAATAGAAAATTGATCAAAATTATTTTATATTTAAAAATAATATAACTGTCCGCATATTCTACATATAATTAAGTTATATATTTATAACACTTCGTTTTATAATTAAATGTGTTTATTACTAAGTGATAATATAATATTTAATTATCTTTTTTCATATAGTAAACAAAAAATAAAACACATATTTGTATTCATAAAAAAATTATATGACGGTGTGATAAAAAAATAGGACACACATCCAATAATATTTGTATTTCTGCTCGTGAACAAACTTATTTAGGAAAACATTAGGAAAAAAAGAGTAATTTATAATTTCTTCTTAAATTAAAATTAATTTATATCTAAATTCACTTGTAAAAAAATTCTCATAACTTTCCAGATTTTTATTTTTAGTTTATACATTTTTTTATTATTTTTCTCTTATTGACCCTCTTCTATTGTATTGACCAATATGGATGCATTGGAAAGTAGAAGAATCCTAAAGACAATGGTTTGGCATTTTGATCCAACCACACAATTCCAATACATAAAAATAATAATACCTCTAAAGTATCAACTTTTGTTAGCTTCAATAAGTACAAGCCAAGCATTATTAGCGCATGCGTTGTACTCAACCCACTCTGCTTTTTAAATTCTTATGCTTCCACAATTTCATTACCAATTTTCTTTTCTTTTTTTAGCCTTTCACTTCAACCAAAAACTCCATCAGTCTAAATCAACTCATATGTTCCTTCATCTTTCATAATTTTCAAATTTACTCTCATATAAAAGAGTCAAATTCATGGAAAATGTGATTATGGAGAAAAACTAAAGTCAAATATTTTTAATTAAGTCATCTTCAGAGTGTGTTTGTATGCATATATTTTAAGATTTAATTTTAGCATATTAGAATTACTAGACATTTAAGAATAAAAAATAAAAAATTGTTTTAATTAAAAACTTAAGAGTATCAAGTTTTATATCTACTCATTATGGATGACATGTAATGCATAATTATTAGGAACAATTTGTAAAAAGAATTATTAGATTAGAATGGTTAATAATTCCCGGAGGGCATGTGTAGTATTCGATAGTGACATTCTTATAATTATCACATTAAGCTAGTTTTTAGATTATTTATATTTTTTATTTATTTATTAAGTTAACTTATTAATTATTAAATTTTTATTATTTATATCCTTTTTATTTATTTAAACGACTTTAAATCAATCCAACCACAACTATTTTTTTTATCAGCAATAAAAAATAAATAAATGGGAACCACTTCAGGAGTGGTTCAACCCTTATACATAAAGAGCAAAACACTTTATCATATTCCTACCACGAAATGCCTACCTGATTATCTAAGGAACAACCAAACTAACTATAGGAAAACATTAAATTATCATCCTCATACAATTCACTGGGTTCAAAACCTAATTAGAGTACCCGAAGGAAGCACAATGAGACTTTGCGTAAATCCACGACCAAACCTTCACGTGTACCAAGGCGAATACTTCGAGCGCATCTACCACCCCCCTATCAAAGGACACACAATTCCTATGATTCCAAATACCACTCACAACTCCAACCCAAATTGCACCCCAAACATCATTAACCGAATTTGAAGCCTGACTTAACCTGAACTGTAGAAAGTTTGCCAAAGGATCCTTATGAATAATGAAGGATACGCCTAGCCACTTAAAACAAAGACACCAAACACGCCAAGCGAAATCGCATACGGAAAACAGATGATTGGACGACTCTTCCACCATCCCACACAGACAACACAAAGGATTCTCAATCACCACCCCGCGTCTTTCCAGATTTACCCTAGTAGCAACCTTATTCTCTATCACCCTCCAAGCTGTGAACAAAG
>Ga0123342_1001153_pt1 | contig 44144 bp, 19 predicted proteins | sample Turbeawhitnodule_FD_89960 | JGI IMG/M metagenome (GOLD analysis project Ga0123342, IMG submission 89960) | Root nodule microbial communities of legume samples collected from Mexico - Turtle bean Mexico white nodule | ecosystem: Host-associated > Plants > Roots > Nodule | place: Mexico: Nepantla...
TCCTTACTTAATAATTTATTGTATTAATTTATTTTGGTTATTTGGACATTTTATAATTTCAAAAATTAATAAAATAATTTTTTAATTTTAAATTTTATTTTATTTGTTATTATTTAACTGGAGCGTGGAGAGAAGGGAGAGGGTGGAGAGATTGATTAGTTATTTTTCTGTTTTAAAGATTTTCTTCTCTATTAAATAAAAAAATTAAAGATATTTGTATAATATTTTGTGGACCACTTTAGCAGGAGAGTGGAGATTTGGTACGTTACTTTTCTGATTTACACTGATATTTTTTTTTTATTAAAATTGATTTAAGAAACAGATTTTATGATTCTTCACTACACATAACCCACATATCCTACTTCTCACTTTCTCTCTCCCACTTTCTCTCTCCACTACTCTTTAACTTCTCATTTTAATGTTATTAAGATAAATTGTTTTTGAAAAATAAAAAAAATACTAAAAAAATAAAAAATGCGGATACACAGTGTTCCCGCTAGTTTTTATAGTAATTATAGACAGTTAATATTTTTTAGATTTAATTAGAAAATAAAATATAATTCATTGTCAATTAGAGTGAGGTTTGGTTATTGATTATGACAGATTTTAAAAATGGAAGTTGTCTATAATAATGTTCACTCAAACCAGATTTTGTAACACATTTAAAGTGGTACCATCTCAACTCACTAAAAAGTGATTTTTTTTATGTCTATAATTTGCTTACTCATTCTACTGTTGGTACCACGTTTGGGCTGCAAGCAGAGTCCTCCACCCTACCACCCTACCACCCTACCACCCAACAACATTATCATGCTATTAGTAAATGAAACAAATTAAAATATAAATAATGATATATTATTTAAGTTTATGTACAATTTTTTTTCCTTCTATTTTCTTGACATTAAAATAGGATATTTGCTTATTCTATTATTTCTGATAAAAAAAATTACATTTTAATGTATATTTCATTTAAGATATCATAAAAGTATGGTTTAAGCAATTAAATATAAAATAAATAATTTATAAAAGATTAAAATTAGATCAAAATTTTTTTTTTTATCGGCAATAAAAAAATAATTAAATATGAATCACTTGAAGGGTGGTTCAACCTTTATTCATAAATATAACATTTAACTACATCATAAGATCAACCTCATCCAAACTAAAGGGTCAAGATACCAATTAGAAAAGAAAAAAAAAATGCAGAATATAACTTAGATGTGACCCAAATCCAAACATTTAATTGAACCAATGCAAAAAACTTCCAATACATCCACTACACCCCTTTAAACATTACTTTGTTTCTATGCTTTAAAACCTCGTTGATTACTATGATCTAAATCACTTCCCAAATCTCATTTACCGAAACATGCAGATTAAACAACATAAACTCTGACTGAAGTATATATTTTTTATTGGTATAAACTAAGATTGGATAAAAAGTATATATTTTTTAAAATCGGAAGACCATATGTATGTGTTTAAAAATAAAAAAGACTAAATTTAGGATGGAGTAAAATATAGATATTAAAAATATATTTAAACCTATTTTTATTAAAAGCAAAAGAAAATCTGTTTTTAAAGTATAAAATATAAAAAAATGATTTGATAGAATAGTTTTAAAAAATTATTTTTGAAGTTTATAAAAAGTTAAAGATGTTTTATTTTTCTATTCTCACTTTTTAGCAATGTGTTTCATTTCGGTTTCATACCTTTTTTCTAAGTTTTTTTTCATCATATTATTTATTGTTGAAAATATAATTTTGATGACTTTAAATGAATACTAGGTTTATTTCATATCTAAAGAAGCATTATTAGGATTCATACACTTGGCCAACTTTCTTTCTTAATTTTAATCTTTAAAAAATTAAAAATTCATTTATAAAGTAATAATAAAAAAAACAACAAAAAAAATTAATATATTATCAAACTACCCGAATGCTTGTTTGAATAAGGTAAATGTGAGGTAAAATTTGTTGAAAGATGTTTATTTTAATTGGCAAAAGTACACTCATAATTGAAAATGTTGGTCCAGATGAGTTGTTTGTCTGTTAACATTATTTAACGAATAATAACAAAAGAAAAAGTATATAACCAATAATACAGTATTTTTCTTTATCCTTTTGTAATAGTCAATTGGGTAATGATAATTCATCATTTCTAAACTTAATGAAATGAATTATTTGTTATCTTATAAAATGTCCTACATAAAATAAAAAATATCAAAATAATTAATTATAATAATAACTAAATTAGAGACAATTTTAAAAATTTAAAAAAATAAATAAATTAATTTCTATTATTATTAAATAATTTTTAAATTAGTATTTAATTAATAACTAAAAATTTTCTATAAAATTTAAAAATTAAAATAATCTCTAATTTAGTCATTATAACAATTAATTATTTTTTATTTTTAAAATTAATTTATATTTTATAATTTTTTTTAGTTTTATCAGTTGTTTGAAGAACCTTTTGGTAAAATATAATTTGATTTTCAAATCTTTAATTCCACTCAAGTTATAAAATTGCTCATTTTATTATTTGATATAAAGTTATGATTTATAAACTTTTAAAAAATTATATAAAATTTAAAGAAAAAAAAAACTCATGAATTTGGTCACAGGGTAGATGGTTTTCTAAAGTACAAAGATTTTCTTGTTTCTGTCTGCCTATTCTAACACATTGAAAATATTGGTAGCTCAAAAATTAATGAACCAACAGAGAAACCATCATTACTCTTTTAACAACAGAGAAAACATCATTACTCTTTTAACACCAAAGAGTAAATAACACTATTCCATAACCCTTTACAATAATATTATAATATTTTATATTAAAATTAAAATTAAAATAATTAAAAATTAAAATTATTTATTTATTTATTTATTAAAAATATAATTTATTTATTCCATAACCCTTTGCATCCTAACTAAAAAGCTGAATTCAACTAGAAAGAACTAATGCACTAGCTACAATCCTTGGGCAAACTGGTGTTGTTTGGGTCTCTTTGCAGATGCTTTTAAGTTAGGCAGCTAAGAAACCACAACACTTTTCTTTTCAATTTGTTGTTGGTAACTCATAAATTTTTAGTACTTCTCTTCTATTGCTACCTTATAGTTCTTTGCTAATGGTATACATGTAATTGTAGCATGTGAATAATATATATGATGATTGCTTAGTGAGCTTTTGTCTGTGCACAGTGCAGCCTTTTGCATGTGCTGTGTGAAGGATAAACTTTTATTTTCTTAGCACTCCAATTCATTTGCATGTACATCTGTCTTGTTGGCTGACTTGCTGTGTTTAATTGTAGACTGATTCAGTGAGTCACTGGAGTTACCTACACACTGCACACACTCTCATTGCAGCTTTGTACGGAAGCAGCAGTGTCCAACAGTGGCCAATCATGAGATTTCTGACTTTGGTTTAGGAATCTCTTTAACTAAGTTCAATGCCAATTGAATGTATTATTGAGTTTGTGAGAGAATAGCTCTATTATAATTGTGATGCACAAGTATATAAGAGGATTCTGCGAACCTAAGCAAGCACACAATATTTTCAAATCTTTCTACAGAGTTTTAAATTGGTTTAGGGTGCTTGGAGAGGGTCGTCAGTAAGCATAAAGATAGAAGAGTGAGTTTGGTTGTTCATCTCTGACCTCAGGTTTAGGTTTCTTTGATTTTAGTTTTATGCATAACCGATTATCATTGAAAAATAGTGCACTACATAATCGATTATGGTTGTGACATAATTGATGATTTGATTTTTTTCTTAGCATAATCGATTATGGAGGCTGTGTAATTATGAACTTAATCGATTATCTTGGAGCATAATAGATTATGTTGGATTTTTAACTGCAAGAAAAGTCGATAATGCATCTTAAATCTTTGGATAATCAATTATGTGTTTTTTTTAAAAACAACTAATAATCGGTTATGTACATGGTTTTTCCAATTTTTTTATTTTTTGGTTTTATTTTTTATTCATTTTTTTTCAAGCACAGTTTAATATCGCAGTTGCATTGTTTTATGTGTGATTTTTTTATGTGTGATTTTTTTTAAAATGTATGTTTTATTTATGTTTAAATTGTGTTTGGATGTATATTGTTTTTGGAATTGAATTGTTTAAATTACTAAAAAAAATTACAATACCCAAATGACTATATAATTATAAATAAATAAATTAAATAAATAATATTACATAATAAATAACAAATAACTAATAAATAATGAACAACTAATAAAAATAAATAAGTAATAATTAATGATAACTAGAGAATAATACACAAATAATTGTTGTTTATAAATACATTAATAAATAAATTAGACCGTACAAAATTTTGAATTACATACTCTACCAATTTCTATCTACATCAATAGTGAATAAATGAAACATTGACAAATAACGGAAGTACATGAAACCGCGTTCTGGTCATACACACGAAACAACATAACGAAGTTAAAACTATAAATAATGGAAGGTGACATGACAAATTGAATTTAGGAAAAAAAATAAAAAAAAAATTATGCTTTTATATTAAATTATTTATAATTATTTTAAATTTATTATATCTATCAAGTTACTCACAAACTTTCACTCCATTATTACATCACTTACAAATTTCAATAAAGTTTTTTTACAAATCTAAACTAATATACTCAAATCCAAACAATTCTACTTTTCTCTCAAATCACTTTAAATCCACCCTCTTAAATCTCCTCTTGAATCCAAACACATCATAGAATTTTTTCACTTAATGTGAATTTTTTCACTTAATGTGTGTCAAGATAGTCCTTTCTCTTCTAAGAAATCGTATTCCGTGTTGGTGATCTACTCATTTCAGGAAAAAAAAAAATTACCCATTTTAAGAAATTTGAAAGAAAATTACACTATTCTAAGAAAAAAACCAGAATTATTTATGTAGAATGAATAAGGGTGTATGTTTACGTACTATCAAACATTCAAGTCTCTTAATAGGGATGATATGTTGCCAACATGATCCATGATGCACTGTTTCTGCGTTGGATTAAAATCTGTAATATTTGGTCACCAATAACTACGTTGATTAAATCTTATTTAACATTATAATAACAAGATTAACAGAGATAATAGGTAAAACTTTCTAAGTTTAATTAATTCATCCTTATAAATAGGTTTAGGTTGATCAACATTATCTTACCTTACAGTACAAATGTATTCATCATTTATTATAATCAACTAACTAAGATTGAGAACTAACTTTTTCATACAATTCTTCAACGTTCCTACCAAGAACTGAAACCCATAACAAAAGACATCAACATATGACAAGAGCACGAGAACTTTTCACCCTGAGCAGGAACAGAATCAATATTCAAACTAAGATATATTTGCTTTATTTCATATTTTTGGATGTGAATTTGTCAGAACTTCTGGATCTAAAATGCAAACATGCTGATAATATGATAAGCTTGTAAATTTGGTTTTCTTACACGAAAAAAATATTTTAAATGTGCAGGAATGGAAACCATGTTAAAAAGAAAGTGGACAAACTTAGATAAGATGAAGGAGCGTTGAACTTTTCATTTCTCGCTGCTTGCTCTTTTTAATGCAAATAGTATTTGTACCGTCACGGGTACGCTGGAATCTCACCCGATGGCCCAACATCATGATTTCTAGAATTAATATCATAAAATCTCACACACAATTAACATGAATTCAATAGACAAGTAATTTGGTGGTTTACTTATACAATGTCTCTCCTCATATTACATAAATGATCTCATATACTTCGCAATATTCATTATTATGTTATATAAATGTTTTGATCATATTACATAATACTCCGACCTACATAAAAGTATATTTATATTTTATATTATATGACATAGTGTCAAGATGACCACTTATAGGGAGTCGATTCATCTTTATATTTGACACAATACTCACTATATACATAGAATTTGATGGCTTTACTGACTTGAACGTCGGAATACTGTCTACAACAGGTGAAATGCCTCATTCCTTTGGAGCCAACTCATTAAAGCTTGAAAAATGACCACTCGAAGTCCATTCAAATTTCGACCGACTTCATCTCGACAATAAGAGTATTGAAGTAATGGACCCTATTTGAAGTGAGGAATACAACAATTGACTACAATTGTGCAGAAAGCAAAACATATTCTGTGAGGATTCATCTCTTGCCTCAAAGTGCAACATGAGGTGCACAAAGCTTGTAACATTTCAGTTTATTCTCATCACGTTTTTCTTTTCACTTTTAAGATTCTCTTCCTTGGAAGTTTCTGGTGTTTCTTTAGCCAACGGTACTGTTATGGTTGGCTATGAAGCTGCTGAAGATGAAGACATTGAAGCAAGTGCTCTATTGAGGTGGAAAGCCAGCCTTGATAACCAAAGCCAGGTTTCCTTGTCTTCTTGGTCTACTTTTACTAGCCCTTGCAAATGGAAGGGAATAGTTTGTGATGAATCCAACTCTGTCAGCACTATAAATCTTGCAAAATTTGGACTAAAAGGTACACTTCTCAATCTCAGTTTCTCATCATTTCCAAAGCTTATGAGGTTGTGTTTAAGTTACAACAACCTCAATGGACCTATTCCCCGCGAAATTGGTAACATGTCCAAAATTTCTGAGTTGAAAATGGATCGTAATCATTTTAGTGATTCCATCCCCCAAGAAATAGGGGCATTGCATAACTTGGAGTATCTGTTCTTGAGAGAAAATCAACTTTCTGGCTCCATCCCCTCAACAATTGGAGTGTTGAAAAATCTTGTTACACTTGATTTATCATCCAACAATCTCTCTGGTACAATCCCTTCAGTTGGAAACTTAACAAATTTAGAACAACTTATCCTCCATAATAACCTTCTCTCTGGTCCTATTCCTGAGGAGTTGCGAGGACTTCATCTTCTCACAACAATCATTTTGTCAACAAATCATCTTTCAGGGCCAATCCCTTCTTCCATAGGAGACCTGGCTAATTTGAGGACACTTCAGCTCACTCGTAATAAACTACATGGATCAATTCCTTCCTCTCTTGGAAACTTGACAAAACTCATTAACTTGTCCATGTCAAAAAACAAGCTTTCTGGATCAATTCCTGCTTCCATAGGAAACTTGGTCAATCTAGAAAAGTTTAACCTTGCAGTAAACAATCTTTCTGGACCTATTCCCTCTACCTTCAGAAATTTGACTAAGCTTACCTTCCTATTACTTTATGTGAACAAACTTACTGGAAGTTTTTCAACAGCAACAAGTAACCTTACCAATTTAGTAAACTTGCAACTAAGCTCTAATAATTTTACTGGCCCTTTGCCACAATATATTTGCCTTGGAGGGTCACTTTTATTTTTTGCAGCCAATGAGAATCATTTGACTGGTCCAATTCCAACAAGTTTGAAGAACTGCTCCAGTCTTAAAAGGCTCAACCTTGCAGAAAATATGTTGATCGGAAATATTTCAAATGATTTTGGTGTATATCCAAATCTGGAGTTCATTGATCTGAGTAGAAATGCCTTAAACGGTCAACTTTCATCAAATTGGGTCAAATGTCATAATCTCATAGGCCTAATGATCTCATACAATAATTTATTCGGTGGTATACCCCCAGAGCTAGGCCAGGCACCTAAATTACAAAAGCTTGAACTGTCTTCAAATCGTCTAACAGGAAAGATTCCAAAAGAACTTGGGAACTTGACCTACTTGTCTGAACTCATCATAAGTAAGAACCAACTTTCGGGCAACATTCCCACTGAAATTGGTTCCTTAGAGCAACTTTGGTACCTTGATCTTGCAGCAAATGGTTTAAGTGGTCCAATCCCAAAACGGCTTGGAAGGTTGCACAAGTTATATCACTTGAACTTAAGCCATAACAAATTAATGGAAAGCATTCCATCTGAATTTAGCCAATTGCAATATCTTCAAAATCTTGATCTTAGTTGTAATTTTTTAAATGGAAAAATTCCAGCAGCACTTGGAAAATTGAAGATGTTGGAAAACTTGAACCTCTCCCACAACAATCTCACTGGAAACATTTCTTCCAGTTTCAAGGATATGATGAGTTTGACAAATGTTGACATATCTAACAACCAATTAGAGGGTCCAATTCCTAACAGTCGAGCCTTCCTTAACGCTCCATTTGAAGCATTGGAAAACAACAAAAACTTGTGTGGCTATGCTTCCGGGCTGATGCCTTGCCCGCGGTTGTTGAATCACAATCCTCGTTATAAAAAGGCCATGATGTTGGAAATTTTCCTTCCTTTGGGTGCACTATTTCTGGTTGGAGTTTCACTATATATTCATTTTGTAAAAGCAAGAAAAATAAAAAAGCAAGAGAAAGAAGAACAAGCTCGAGATCCTTTTTCTGTATTGCATTATGATGGCAAAATAATGTATGAAAATATCATCGAAGCAACAAATGATTTCGATGACAAATATCTCATCGGAAGAGGAGGGTTTGGATGTGTTTACAAGGCCATCTTACCCTCTGGCCACATTGTTGCTGTGAAAAAACTTCAAGTTGAAGTTGACAGGGAAAAGCTTGATTTTAAGGCTTTTACAACTGAAGTTCGAGCCTTGACAAAAATCAAACATCGTAACATTGTGAAGTTGCATGGGTTTTGTGAACATCCACGCCATTGTTTATTGGTTTATGAGTTCCTAGAATGTGGCAGCTTGGATAAAGTACTAAACAACGACACACATGCAGAAATGTTTGATTGGAATAAGAGGGTTAACGTTATTAAAGGTTTGGCAAATGCTTTGTATTACATGCATCATGGTTGCTCTCCTCCTATTGTTCATCGTGACATATCAAGCAAGAATGTTCTTATAAGTTTGGAATATGAAGCTCGAATATCTGACTTTGGAACAGCAAAGATTCTAGATCCTAATTCACGAAATTTAACTTCGTTTGCTGGCACTTATGGATATGCTGCACCAGGTTAGGCCCTTTAATTTTTGTACATCTTAAGAAACTCTACAATTGTTTCAATAACAAGCATTGCCACCTTTTGTGTTACATAATTTTCATAATTTGATGTACTGCAGAGCTTGCTTATACAATGGAAGTGAATGAGAAATGCGATGTGTTCAGTTTTGGGGTGCTTTGTATGGAGATAATAATGGGAAATCATCCACGAGATCTCATTTCTTGGATGCATTCACCCTCTTCAACACCAGAGACATCTAATTTGCTATTGAAGGATGTGATAGACCAACGACTTCCTCTTCCAGTGATGCCAGTTGTGCTGGAGGTGGTCTTGATTGCAAAAGTGGCATTTGCTTGTTTGAATGAAAGACCATTTTCTCGTCCAACCATGGAAGATGTGTACAACAAGTTTGTGATGCCTAAGTCACCTTTAATGAGGGAGACACTCAACACCATTGTACTTGGACAACTTCAAAATCATTGAACATGCTTTTCTTTTCTATAATAACTTCACTTCTTCTTTCCTCTGTTTATGCTGCTTGTCATGTGTTGCAGCTTTTCTAGAAATATTTGGAAATAAATTGGTGGTGTGCCATAAATTGTTCCAGTTATGAAATTTTATTAGTAGACATTCTGTATTTCACTCTCATTTACTATATATCAGTATCTTGCAGATAAAATTTTGCATATGTTTTTCTATTTTTTTTTTTATTTTTAGCTGACTATAAATAGAAGTTTGGTCAATACCCAAAATAAATATTTATTTTATAAACGTACAAAGTATATTATAGTTAAAATTTGTAAAAAAGAGATATTTCAAATTATAAATTAAATGTATATTTAGATTAAAAGATTATATAGTGGTATGAGATATTTCAAATTATTGTTAATTTCTTTTAAAGATGTTGAAATTCAAATTAGAACTAAAGATATTAAAACTAATAAACTAAAAAAATGTTAAAAAAAGTTTCTAAAGATATTTTCTTTAGAAAAAAAAGTTAAAAATGTGTTTATAGAAAAATAAAAGTTTAAAACACTTTTATTCAACTTTGTACTTCCTCCATTCAACAATAATCCAACTTTTTTTTATGACTAATATGATCTTAAATTAATTATCCTTTCTTAATAAAAACAATCCATTTATTGAAAGAATAAGACTATTTTTACAAAGTGTTTTAAAAAGTAGCATATTTGTTGCGATTCAATGTGTAAGAAAATTTTAAAGCAGTGAAATATAGAGTATATACAATGTAATTAAATGGAGTTGATGATGGAACAACACAGCTTTATATTAGTGTTTGATCAAATTCATTTAAATATACAGACACAATTTTATATTATTATGAATCAATCAGATTCGTTTTTATTTTGTGTAATTAACTTTGGTGTTATCTAGCATTTTTCTTGTAAAATGAAATTGAGTTTTGTAATTGATTATAATTCTTGACAACTGCAACAAACATTTAAGATGTGCTTGATAGCCTCTGGTTAAAAGACATAGAATGGCATTAATTTTGACTGCTTGGTTATTAAAAAAGGAAGAAAGTTGAAGCCTATTGGTTTCTTTCTATTTCCACACCTTTCATTCACTCTATTAAACCATACAAATCCTTAATAACGCAGTAACGCACCTTATCAGATTCCCTTCTTGTCCTAGGGGCTCCCTATTTGCTTTTCTAATGTCTCTATCTCTCCTTTTGGTTTGGTTTACTTCTCTATTTGAAACAATAAAATATGCTTAAATTCTTTTGTTGGTTGAAGGGCTTCAGACAGAAATGGTTTCATAACGTGCCATTCAGGCCTTTAGTCAGAGGAATCATTCCATATAAGTCCACCACATCTTCATAGAGAGTAATTTTGATACAGATGCCCTTGCAAATAAAGGGTACACATCATTAATGCGTTAATTACTATATCCATGCATGAAATGTTTGGTTGACAGGTTAGAGTTTTGCTTGATTTTGGCTTGGTGCCCCTTTCAGTCATAAAAAACCTGCTTTCTATTATCGTTTGCAAAATGAAATATCATGAATCCTACGTAAAGAAAAGCTGCTTTGACAGCAGCACAAAAAGAGAAAACTATACAGTAAATTCACTAAATTCATTTGGTGGGCATGTACATCGAGAAACAACTCATTACTCATCAGTAAGGAGCAATTATTGCATCTCCTGAACATGGACCAAATGCTTTAGAATCCTTAACTGTTGTAGGACCACGATTTCACATGGGGTCCACAAAAAAATTGGCTGGTAGTCAATGAAAAAGTAGCTTTTGTTAGTCCTACCTCGTGAATGCTGGAACGTGCAACTCCAAGAAAATCTGATGTACCCTGATAATCTTCATTAAGATCATGTGGGTGGGAAGAACCTATTGAGATTGAATGGCAACGTATAGAATTCTTCGTTTCTATTGTCTCCTTTAAACGTTCTAAACTTCACCCACCATGGCATTCCTCGATCTTTCTTTGACCTTTCCACCTCAAGAGTGTTATCAAGCAACACTGCCACTATCAAACCCACTGTTGGTGGTGATGAGAATAAGGTATTTAAGAATGCATTGAACTGCAAAGATGAAAATTTTGTATTAAGAGCAAGCAAACTACTATGCGGCTATTTGATTATGACAAGTGTAAAGAACAAGGTTACAAACCAAAACAAAATTCAAAAGTTCAAATTTCTTAGAGGAAGACTGAAAAGAGAGAGCATGACAGTAACACATTATTTCATAAAGCATAATATTAGTTGGCTGAAGAAAAGTAAACTTACCCATCCAGCATTAGTATGAACAAGGCCATGTCGTGAAGGAGTCCAGTATTGATTGAAAAATTGAGGAACAGATATCCCAAGGAACAGAGTGAGACCAATGATAATAAGATTTCTCATGGAGTTCAGGTTTGTGAACTGAAGAAATGATATTCCAATTGAAGCTGTAAACAAGGGAAAGTAGTTGTGAATTGAGGAGCAAGAGTAATGCATTGCAATGAAATCTCATTTTAGAGTATACGACATACCCACTAGGCCAAAGAGAATGCAGTACAGTGCAGCAAAAATTGGGAAGGGTATAGAGGCAAACACAGCTCCAAATTTTCCTACACATGATTGAAGAAAAAGAAAAAAAAAACACCATAAGTGAAACTATCTATTCTAGCATTGTGAGGAACCGGTTTACTTCTAGTGTAACCCAGGCCAATCTTTGATGTTTGTCTACCAACCTAAAATAGAGAAGAATATCATGAAGCCAGAAGAAATCTGAACAACTCTGCGACTTCCAACTCGGGTTAGTCCAAGGAGTCCCACATTTTCCCTAGAAAAATCAGCCATGATGCTCATCAAGCTACAATAGAAAGATACATGATTGTACACAATTGCAGTTAAAACTCAATGAAGATAAAGACTTACACAGAAACAGTGGAACCAGTGACTGATCCGTAGAGACCATCAAGTAAGACGCCAATCCCCTGGTTAAGATAGAGATCACCTCCAGCAATCAGTCATATAAACTTTACTATAATATTGAAACTTTTAATAACTGCTCACAAGATTGAAGTTTTAATAACCTGCCAACCAATGCCTCGACTCAATACATAAGCAGGAGGAGGAGTAGCAATTGCTAGTCGAGATGCTGCCATATATGCACCAGTTGACTGCAACAAGAAGTGAATGTCAAGATGTCAATGCATTGTTGAAAATTCAAAAAATATCATGAGATGATGAGACTATATGGTGATTGTATCAGTGTTTTGTTTCTTAACTCGTTGTGAGGCTTTTGGGGGTACCTCAGACCCCTAGGCGAAATTTCAAAATGTCAATCTGTATCAACAGATGACATGCACTGGGATAGAACACATACATAAATACAATAAAGCTATACAGACCAAGTCAATCCAAAAATTAAAATAAAATAATAAGGAATGAGAATAAATACCTCTACCATTGAGACAATAACCGCTGGCATCATGGCAAATGAATAGCCAGCAGAAAATGTAGGTGGACCCCATTGGAAAGGATATGGGAACATGAACCTAGTACAACATGAAGAAACCTACGAAGTCAGCAACTTGAAACATATCAAAAGAAATTAGAACATGTTTTTTCACACACCATGGGGCAGTAGATATCAGATTAGCTCGATCTGTTCGACAACTATTTTGTGTTGTGTCTGGCTTGTGTCGGTAAGCTCCACTGGCGGTCAAGATAACAGCATAGATCCAAACAATTGGCACACAAATCAGCACTGGAAAACGTTCAAAGATAGGGATATCTCTAAATGGTCTCACGTGCTTTAGATACTGCACTTTATAGCAAGTTTGATTGTCTTAGGAAAAGATTTATAATTTGATGCACACCACAAATTTCTAGTTAAAGCACTTACTTGAGACAAACCAATTACCAACAACAGCATTGGTATACCAATTTCTACACAATCCCCCAACTGAAAAAGATGATAATAGAAAACATTGAGTAAATTTATAAACATGGTATGAAAAATATGGCAATCATCAAGCTTATAGAGAGATCATGGCCAATTACAAGATTTTGATGAAGAAAATGCCATCAATGTTTGCATGCAAATAAAATAACGCATTATGCCATTATCAAATAATTCAGAAATATAGTAAACATGGTGAATCAAAGAATTTTGCTACAGAAAATGTTCTCAATATCTGTATATAAATTAATAATTATGCTACTACCAAATAATTTGAAGATAAAAAGTAGAGAAAGCCCTCAATGCATATATGCTGAAAAGAAGGATAAAAATTCAATATTGAATTGGAATCACTTAAATAGGTAACAGCCTCGAAGATTGGATTCTAGAGAAGTTCCTTAAATATTACAGTTTATCATTATTCAAAATAAACTTTGTTCTAGATGTTGATATTGCATTGCATTCACATAAACTGTGTCAATAGAAGACCATTTGTCAAAAAAATTAGTACAGAGATCATCACAATTAAGATGGCGATTTGAGCCACACCTACCACAGGGAATCCACGTTGAAATAATCCTAATCCAACCAATCCAACTACAGGTGCCATACCAAGGGGACTGAAAAATCTGGAGAGAAGATCCAAAAAAATAAATGCTTGAAATTTATTTAGACATTTTCAACTCAAACATGTCACATGTTACTAGTAACCTTGAAAAGAGTCCCCAGATTTGGCTGTAACCCAGGATTATCTGAATACTTGATGCTACAATTAAAGCTCCTTGTATTGCTCGCATTGTTTGTATAAATCTCTGCAAAGCAATCACATCGCAAAATCTCTTATTCCAAACAAAAGAGAAATTTAACTGGATTTATATGAAAGTTTACATAATTTATGTTGCTCCTTAATAAGAACACATTAGGAGAACCACACAACAAAAGCTAGTAATTGTAATTAAATGCCCAAGGCTTTATAAACCACACAATAAAATTTCATAGTTCCAATGTGAGACTGGAGTCATATCTCCCAACTGAACCTAACATCCCGCCACACTCCACAGCCCAGCACCTATTTGGGCTGACTGTATATTAGTCCATCGACTAGTCCCAGAACCACACTGCAATGCTGATATCACGACCTTGTGCCTCTTGTTTGCAGTTGAGATGTGGTGGAATGCTTTGATACCAACTCCTAGGAACCAAACCAGTACAAAAGAAATATTGTGATCAACATTGAACAGGTAGATGGTAGGGTTCCACTCTGATCTAGGTGATATAGAAGTAGAAGATGAAATACCACGTATTACTCCATGGTATTTGAGATAGCCTAAAGTTCTCCCTTATTCCAAGCTTAACTCCCCCACCCCCATTCTAACCACTCCTCCTCATCAATCAAATATATTCAATTAGAGATTGTATATGATTCTCGATTCTCTGTTCACTGCCTATTTCTCCTGGTGTTCATCCTTCACAGTATATCGGTCTCCTATCAATCCCCAAATTATATTAGGATACCGCTGTCATCTATCCAAAATTAAGCCCACACATTCAGAGGATGTTTAATCATAATTGAGTACAAAAATATTATATGTTAGACGAAATGCTAGTGAGTAGTAACACGCTATTTATTATTGTTTGAAATTTACTCAGACTCAAACTCATGTGAGAGTCATTGAATGTGTAGGGTCCACAAGATTTCATTCGTGAGTCCCAAAAAATTTCAAACAATACTATAGTGTTAGAAAGAGAATGTCAAAAAGTGAGCCCTCACTTTAAACTTCACTGACAACCTCATACTAAGTGGATATAGCAAAGTTGGTAAAACCTAAATAGATGATTTTCCCAGTGATCAATAATTAGCCTATCTACAACTAAACCTGGTATGTTTCACTTAAGAACAATAATTGAATTTTGTCGAGAATAATAAATCCTTGGTTATGTGCTTAGGAATGTTGAGTCTGGAAGCTCCCGTAGAGGATTCAGTGCTTATAAAGGTTTGCAGGTCCCAAAATCAATTATGGACAAAGGATTATCATTGCTAATTGCTAATGATTAGATGTTACAAATAAAAAAAATGTAATGTCCTCTGAACCTAACAGTGGTGAAGAAAGGGAATGACGAAACTTACTTCATTAGGGTCACTAATTTGTTGTAATGATGAGTCGGTGATAATATAAGCAATTGGGTATATGTATGCAGATGAACCTCCTCCAACTACTGTAGGCAATCTGGTTCCAAAAAGCGTTTGGAGAAGTGTGTTAACGCCAGCTACAAAGAGCAGTGTCTGTATCACCCGTGCCTTGTCACCCTGGTGGTATCAATATCCAAATCACGAACATGTAAATATCAGCAATAAATGTGAGAAATGCAATAATTGTTTTACATATGAGCAGAAATTCAACATACATCACTTCCTCCCATGGCATGAACAATCCATGAAGGAATCATCACACTTGTTCCCAACATCAATATATAATTTTGAAATGCAAGTAGGATAGCTTCAGCTGCAAGACAAGAAATTCACAGTGAGCCAACAAGAAAGAGAATGTAAAGGAAAATGGGAACATTGATACCCCAGGTCACAATCTAAATTGCAATTCAAAATTTCAAACCATTGATTACAAAACAAGAAGACAAACTTCATGCCAAAATTGTGTATATCTTGCGCATGGATTCTGGTGGAGATTCTACATCATCTAGACACATGACCAAAACATGCAGGCCTTATCTTAGAAGTCAATTTTATATAATTGAGTTTCACCCAAAATCTAGATTCTAAGATGATATCTACCTTAGTGACTATTATTGGATCTATCAAGCCTATCCATATGCATTCTCTCACTAGAATAGACCTATATGTATACTGTGCATTTCATCCTCAACTCTTTAACTTAACTACACTTCTCACACACAAATATATGAAAATTTGGTGCAGGGTTTCTTTCTATGATATCTACAAATACCACTATCTTGTTTTTTTATACACTACTTGAACACAAGTCAATAAAGTGAGCCGGTGTGTCTATGTGTTGACGTTTCAAACATACCTTTAATACATGTGGGACACCCCTCCATGGTGTCACATAAAAAATTCTTTCTTTTTCTCATATACTAGACAAATCTCCAACACAGGAGAGCAACGCCTACTATTGGCTAAACGCTTCTCTAACATTTCAAATCACTTTCTTGTGAATAAAGTTAACTTGCGTTTATTATAAATATCACTCATAACATTTTTTTGGCTCATTATCATCCGGCTTAACAAGTCATTTTAACTTTTAAGAAATATGATTCATCTTATTTTGGATTTTTTTGTAAAAATTGCATTGTGAAAAAGATGCCTTAATGTTCTTTCTGTGAGTCATTATCATATAAAAATTGAAAAAATAATTAACGACCATGTTTTTAGGAAGATGAATATATATATAAATAGAGTTACGCTATTACCTACGAATAAAAAAGTAACAAAAAAAACACTTATTTGACGAAGATAATGGTTCGGAACAAGACTTATCTACTCCAACACTTTTCTAATATGCATATTAGTTATGAATTAATATGTAGGGCCACTTATTCGATCGTTATTAGTAACCATTTTTTTCCTTGAACCACGCCAGAAGAGGTGGGGCAAAGTGGTAATTACATTATAATGGTCATGATTAAAAGCCTTCTTAGAAATAGTGATCACTATTTCAAATAGCTAAAAGACAACTTAAAATGAAGATGAAAAACAACGATATCAAGATTTCTATTTAAAAACGAGAATGCTATAATAATGCACTCAAATTAAAATCTAACTAACCCCAGAAGAAAAAGGCCAAAAAACAGAAAACTTCAAACTCTCAACTCTATCTAAATAACATAAAAATCTCAACTTTTCAATCCATATAATACCAGAACCGAAGTAATAGCCTAGTCTCACACTCTTTGAAGCAACGTATTCAAAACTAACAAACCCACATGGAAGAAAACCTAGCCCATGCAATGGCTTCAAGACCAAAAAAAAAAAACCTTTCAATCATTTCTTCTATCCCATCCATTTGGGTTGGTAACTACGGTTTTAGAAAATGCAAAACATTGTCATTTGTTCTTCAAAACAGACAACCTTCTTCTTCCTTTGTTTTTAGTCCACAAATGATCATCAAAGTTCAAAACCAAATAGGTAACAAGCACCCTTTTTTGCTCACAAAAATACACCCTTTTTTGCCTGATGGCAATAGAAGATGACGAAAAAGAATAGAAAAAATAAGTGTGACAAGTGAGATAAGCAACTTGAAAAGGTACAGAGAAACACACAAACTAGTTTTTTATATTTGTATATTATAACAAGAGAAAGAAATGAGAGAGAGAGATATAGAAGATAGTACATACCCCAGGGAGGATTGGAGTCTAGGCAGCATTCAAGGTCCTGAAGCTGTTCCATAGGGAGATGGGTAATGTCTGCCATTGTTGTAGCTTGAGATGAATACAAAAGAGAAAGAAATAGGTATGGGGAAAGAAGAAAAGGAAAAGGTTGATGAGGAAGAAGAAGAAGAAGAAGAAGAAGAATTGAGAAGAAAGTAAAGTGCAATCCAAGAATAATAAAGTGAAGAAAAGCATTAATATTAATTAGTGAAATGATGGGAAGGGAAAGTGCAAGTGTGTAACACCCTGAATAAGCTAGTTATTATTTTTTGGTTAGGAAAAAAAGCAACATGGTTTACGAAAGTATCCCTGAAAAACAGTGAAGCATGCAAGGGTCCCCACAAACTCCAGAAGTGGCCTCACTGAAATGTCCTTTGGTTCTCAAAAAGACTGTTTTAGCCACTATTGGAATGGTACGGAAGCCATTCAGAAGCACCATTTTGTTGCCCTAAATAAATTCTAAATTCGACATTTTGTGTTTCTCATATACCTTTGCCTTCACCTCTTCACATGCATACAATCAAATTCAAAACTTCCAAACAAATTAAATATATTTTTAGTGACTTTTAATTTTACTTTTTATAAGATTAAGAAGCTATGTATAATGTAAAATTAATTTGTTTTTATTTTTTTTAAAAATTATCTCTTTAATATTCATTTTTTTTATAATCTATTCCATAATTTTAAAAGTTATAAAAATAAATTAAGATTAGTTTATTATATTTTCGATTAACATATAGATTTACATGAGATTACATCTTGTTAAATAAAAATTAATTTTAAAAACTAAAATAAAAAATAATTAGATATTATCTAATAAAATTAGATATTATTTTATAAATTAAAAAAATTATTGATATTTAAAATAGTTTCTATTATTAATAAAAAATTATAAAATAGTTTTTAAAGTGGTATTTAGTTATTAATTATCAAGGTTTAGCTGCTTACTTTTTTATATTCTAAACTACTAATTTAGAATCTAAAATATTAGTAGTTAAAATTTTAATAGCTAATTTAGATACTAATGTAGAAATTATTTTATAAATTTTTATTAATAATAAAAACTATTTTAAATACAGTAATTTTGTAGTCTTTAAAATAATATTTAATTTAGTCAATATAATAATTAATTATTTTTTATTTTTAAATTTGAATTTTGAATTTTTTTTTAGTGTTATATTATTTAAAATTTGATTAAAATAGATTAATATGGATAGTGTACATGTATAGTAATATATTAGGTTATTGAACTAGGTTTTTTAAGGATTTTATCTGAAACTTTGAAAAACTGAGTATTAAGAGACTAGGGAAGTTACATAAATTGAAAGCATGTTAGATACCCATTAGTGAATTAATGTAAAACTAGTTATGTTTTAACAATATATCGTTTTGTTGGATTAGAAAGGTATATAGAAATGTATCTGTAATTGTTTTCTAAACAAGGTTTATATGGTCTTGAATGTTGCAATTATTTTATATAAATAATAAATAACTAGTTAGTATGTAAACTTGGTATATTATTGATGAACAAATTGAACGTTTTATTGTAATTGAATTGAGACATTAATATTGAGAAAAAAAATGTTTTGAAAAATAAGAGAAAATCTTTCTTAATTCAATTAATAATAAAACTAAATTTTAATTTTAGTAATGTCCCGGTAAAAATGATACTTTCAAGATATCTACATTGTGACATTCATTCAAACATAATGTCATTGAATGTTGTAAGATAACATTAATGACAGAGTATCATGTATAAATGTTAATTTAGTAACTCAAACAATATAATTTTTTTTAAAACCATGATTAATAGTTTGAGGGATGAATATGGCTTAAATGAAAAATAAATATTTTTCTTTTTTTCTTAGAATTTGGGTACTCAAACACTTTGTGAAAAAGAGACAAAATCAAGTTTCTCTCCTTTAAATGTATATTTAAATATTCTAATAACACTCAAATAATATATCTTACCGTATAAGTGTTGCTTCATAATTTGAATAAGGGAGAATCAATATTACTCGAGTAATGCTATTAAAAAAACTTATATTTAAGTGATGATGTATGAATTATGTGTCCTATGTATACTTTAGTGATAAAATGTGGATGTAATGAATAAATAGGAATTGAGATATTAATGATTGTATTTGAATAATAAAAGGTAAATATTTATGATATTTTATTTTTGAAAAAATGTTTCATGATCTTGAATAGTGAAGCTTTTAATAAAAGTAAATATTTTGATTTCATTCATGTTTTAAATAATTAATATTATGAAGTGAATTTTTATATTAGACTTTATTGAACAAATTTAATGAACCATTCTTACTCCATTAAACTATTGAAATGTAACTTTCAATATCTGTATGGTAACTGTGTGAATGTATTTTAAATATGAAATATTGGTATATATATATATATATAAAGTCAGGTTGAAAATTAGTTGGAATAATTTAATCATTTTTCTATAAAATAAAAGCGAGAGAAAGCTTTGGCTTTGTTTTTTTTTACTGAATTACCCTTTAACGGTACATTTTCAAGTTTTATTCAACCTGTTTTCTTTCTTATTGGTGAACGGTCATGTAACACGATTACTAATGTATTTCTATTAACTTATTATTATATATTAAATTTCACAATACAATATTTTTTCTACAAAAATGTCCATGAAAACATTTACTTTTATTAATAAAATTTTATTTTAATATAGACCTTATGTATACAATATTAAAATTAAAAAGACTTGCTTATATAATAAATATTTTTCAATTAAAAAAAACTTATTTATGAGTCCATATTAAAACAATGATTTTACTAATGAATTTTTTGGTCCAAAATACTAATGGAGTCATGGTCCAAAAAAGATTATGGGCTCTCTTCTGTAATCAGTTGAAGGAAAAAATTTCCCGCACCTCATTATTTCTTTTTGCACCTTCATAATTTTTGTAAATCCTAGAAGTGCTTTTTTGCAGAAGAGCATGGGCTCTCTTCTGTAATCAGTTGAAGGAAAATTCTTCCGAACCTCATCATTTCTTTTTGCACCTTCATAATTTTGTAAATCCTAGAAGTGCTTTTTTTTATGGATACTTTTTAAAATTATATAGTGTAAAATTCAGAAATTTTATGATTGTAGAACTTGAAAGTTAACATTTGTGATTTTGTATATTTTATATTGTGAAATCTAGAATATAAATTTTGGATTTGCAATTCAGAATATAAATTTTCTATTTAGGATTAGCATAGTACATTGGGTAAATTCTCCTTACATTACCATATCTTCACTTGCACTTTAATGTTTTTTTTAATTCCAACAATATACTTCTAAGTATGGTGGAGAGTGGTGTTGTTTTTATTCGTTTTTAATTGGTGGTGATTGGTTGGTTGTAGTGAATGGTGGTGAACGTGGTGATTGAAGTGGATTTTGTGGTGTTTTTATTGGTGGTAATGTGTTATGACCCAAGAGGAGGCAACCAAAAATCACGATGAAACACCAATGAGCAGGCCCAAAAGACAAAGCACCAAGCCTAAGTATTTTGATGATTATGACTGCACGGTTAAAGGCAAAGGGAAGTAACAGTGAATGGGAATAGAGAGCAGAATAGTATTTTCCCAAGTTGTTAGGGTTTCATAATTTCTGTTGCGGCATATCATTGTGTTGTTTTACTGATTCTGTTTTGCTGTTTTGGCATTTACTGTTTTGGTTGTGTTTTACCTATATGTATGGGAACTTTTGACAGTAATAATATCAGAGAATTATCCAGTGTTTTATTATCTTTTGGAGGAAGCCTAACCTGTAAAATAGGCATTGCATTTTGGTGCTTTCATTGAGAGCCAAACACTGAGAGACGCCATGTCTGTGTCAAAGAGTGACGAAAAAATAGATTCCATTATGCAATTATTGGAGAGCCAAAAAACCTCTCAAGAAGCAATGAATATTCGAATGACCAATTTGAAAACTCAGATTCGAGCCCGAGAAACTGCAACAAACGATTCCACCCTTCAATCTTTTACTCAAACGTCTTTGAAACTGGATATGCCCCATTTTGATGGGTCTAAACCATTGACATGGATTTTCAAAATCAAGCAGTTCTTTGACTACCACTGCACTCCAGATGACCAACGACTTCAATTAGCGTCTTTTTCCATGGAAGGAGAAGCGCTCGCTTGGTTCCAGTGGATGTATGACAACAACCTAATCTCGACTTGGCAAAATTTCATACATGCCTTAGATGTTCGTTTCGCACCATCACATTATGAAGACCCAAAAGGAGCCCTCTTCAAACTATGCCAAACCTCAACCGTGCGGGAATATCATAATCAGTTCGAATCGCTAGCAAATAGTATAGTGGGACTACCTCCACCCTTCTTCCTCAGTTGCTTCGTTTCAGGCTTAAAGCCGGAAATTCGAAGAGAGGTGCATGTTTTTCAACCGATCTCGCTATCGCAAGCCGTAAGCTTAGCAAAACTACAAGAAAAAAAATTTGTAGAGGCTTCCACGCCCAGTCGTTCCGTTCGTCCTTCTTCCTCCATTGCGAAAAACCCGATGTTCGTGAATACTCTTTCTCCCAACACACAAACAGTGAACCCTTCTTCTCAAAAGATCAAATCGGACCCTAATCCGCTTGCCATCAAACGATTGTCCCCCGCAGAGCTCCAAAGCCGTCGTGAAAAGAACCTGTGTTATTATTGTGATGAACGTTATCGACCAGGTCACAAATGCAAGCGGGAGTTTATGTTGTTGATAGCAAAACCCAATGACCCTGAAACGAACGGGATTGATTTGAACAACCTCCTTCATACAAAGGACCCGACACCTAATGAACCCGATCCGACTGACCTGCCGGATACAAACCCGACCCAAATCAGTTTACATGCATTGGTGGGTCAAGTAATTCCGCAAACCCTTAAAGTTATGGGTCATGTCAATGGTTCTCCAGTTGCGATACTGATAGATAGTGGGAGCACCCTTAACTTCATCCAACATCGCACAACCAAATTCTTGGGTCTTGAAGTTGTCCCGGTTGAAAATTTTCATGTCATGGTGGGTAATGGAGAGGAGTTATCATGTTCATCTGTTTGCAAGCAGGTACCACTACAGTTGGGCCCTCACATTTCCCGTGGATCTGTATACGTTGCCTTTGAGTGGAGCTGAGATCGTATTGGGGGTACAATGGTTGACAACGTTGGGACCAGTGTTGACTGACTATGAACAATTGACAATGAAGTTCATTAAAGAGGGGAAAATAGTTGAACTCAAAGGCCAACACCGATCGACACCTCAAGAAGTCACTATACACCAGATCAAGAGGATGATCGCTACCAATGGCATAGCAGAATATTTCAGGTTACAGTTGCTTCCTTCCGTATAAGAGCTCCCTAAACCTTCACCGAGACTAGAAATTGAGAAAATGTTGAGTAGATACCCCCAATTATTTGAGGAACCACGATGCCTTCCTCCTATTCGGGCGACTGATCATCACATTCCCCTATTGGAAGGGTCGAACCCAGTGAATGTCAGACCCTACAGATATTCACATTTTCAAAAACACGAGATTGAGCGTCAGATCAAAGAAATGATGGCTGAGGAAATTATACAACGAAGTAACAGCGCCTTTTCATCTCCAGTGTTGTTAGTACGAAAGAAAGATGGATCATGGCGATTTTGCGTTGATTATAGGGCTCTCAACGCGATTACTATAAAAGATCGGTTTCCCATCCCATCAATGGAAGAGTTGATCGACGAACTCCATGGCACACAATGGTTTTCAAAGCTGGATTTACGCTCCGGGTACCACCAGATACGATTGAACACATGTGACACTCCGAAAACTGCTTTTCGCACACATGAAGGTCATTATGAATTTTTAGTGATGTCGTTTGGGTTATGTAATGCACCTGCTTCGTTTCAGTCAACTATGAATATATTTTTCAACCTTATTTGCGTAAATTTGTTATAGTTATTGATGACATATTGGTGTACAGTAAGTCATTAGAAGACCATATTTCTCATTTGGATATTGTTATTCAGTGCCTTGTGACTAATAACTTTGTTCTCAAGAGGAATAAATGCTTGTTTGCCCAGGAATCAATAGAGTACTTGGGCCATATAATATCCAGAGATGGCGTTGGCCCAGATCCCGAGAACATTCGTGCAATGATTGCTTGGCCGACACCTTCCACCATTAAGCAATTGCGCGGATTTTTGGGGCTGACAGGATTCTATCAGAAGTTTGTTCAGCATTATGCTTCTATAGCCGCTCCTCTCACCAATCTGCTGAAGAGAGACTCATTTACTTGGTCTGAAAAAGCACAACGATCATTTGAGCAGCTGAAGGATGCTAAGACTAATGCTCCCGTGTTGATGTTGCGTAACTTCCAAGAGGATTTCACAATAGAAACAGATGCATCAGGGCAAGGAATGGGAGTAGTTTTGATGCAAAATAACCATCCAATTTGTTACTTTAGTAAAAAAATCTTCCCAAAGCTTCTTTCAGCTTCTACATATGTTAGAGAGTTGCATGCAATCACTGCAGTTGTCAAAAAATGGCGTACTTATCTTTTGGGCAGAAAATTCATCATTCATACTGATCAACGAAGTCTTCGGGAATTGATGATGCAAGTGGTGCAAACGCCTGAACAACAGTATTATTTGTCCAAATTGCTGGGATACACTTATGAAATTGTGTATAAGCCAGGAGCAACTAACAAGGTAGATGATGCCTTGAGCAGGATAGATGGGAGTTCATCACAAATGATGGGGTTGACTGTACCACAATGCGATTTGGTATCAAAGATACAAGAGACTTACAATGCAGATCCAGAACTCAAACAGTTGTACCAAAAAGTGTTTGGTTGCCTAGAGGAACATTCAGGATTCATAATTGTTAAAGGAATCATCCTTTATCATGACAAGATTTACATTCCTTGCACATCCCCTCTTAAGCAAGTCCTTTTGGAGGAATTTCATGTCACACCAATGGCTGGGCATGCTGGAATACATAGAACTTATGGACGATTAAGTGACAATTTCTTTTGGAAAGGAATGAAAAAAGACGTGGCTGAATTTGTTAAAGGTTGTGTCATATGTCGGTGAATCAAGTCACCTACACAACTATCCTATGGATTATTACAACCAATTTCTCCCCCCACTGCAGTTTGGGAAGATATATCCCTTGATTTTATCACAGGGCTCCCTTCTTACCAAAATTACTTTGTGATTCTAGTTGTTGTTGACAGATGTTTCAAAGGTAGCCCATTTTGGCATGCTTCCAACAAACTTTTCAGCTGTTAAGGTTGCTGAATTATTTGCTTCCATGGTGTGCAAATTACATGGCATGCCTAAAAGTATAATATCTGATAGGGACCCCGTATTTATGAGTAATTTTTGGAAAGAACTCTTCCGAATGAGTAGCACAAAATTGAGAATGTCTTCAGCTTATCATCCACAAAGCGATGGGCAAACAGAAGCAGTTAACAAGATGTTGGAGCAGTATTTGAGAGCCTTTGTCCATGCTGAAATGAAGTTGTGGGAAAAATATTTACACTGGGCAGAGTGGCACTACAACTCAGCCAAACATTCCTCCACTGGGGTTACCCCTTATGAGATTGTTTACAATCAACCACCACCTTCACTGCCCCAATATGTCATAGGAACTAGTCGAAATGAGGTTGTGAATGCAGATCTTACAAAGCGGCAGGAGTTACTTGATAAGCTACATTCCAAATTACTCAAAGCACAATCTGTCATGAAGTATTATGCTGATAAGAAGAGACTGCCTCACCCTTTCAAAGTGGGTGATCAAGTGTTAGTTAAGTTGCGACCATACCGACAGAGGACTGCAAGAAACTCTCCATTCTCAAAGCTGGCCCAACGATCTTATGGTCCTTTTGGCATTGTCAAACAAATTGGGGAAGTGGCCTTTGAATTGGAATTACCTTTAGGAGTTCAAATTAATCCTATTTTTCATGTTTCAAAGCTGAAACTATTCCATAATCAAGATGAGACACCTCAATTGGAACTTCCTTCTGCAGTTTTCAATAATCAACTTAAAGTGCAACCCCTTGCTATACTGGATTGGCGAAATTCTGTAAATTTTGATGCAGCAGAAACACTAATTCAGTGGCAAGGTTTGCACCCTGAAGACGCCACTTGGGAGAACCTTGACACCTTGCTTAAGGACTATCCAACACTACACCTTGAGGACAAGGTGTTCCTTGAAGAGGAAGGGGATGTTATGACCCAAGAGGAGGCAACAAAAAATCATGATGAAACACCAATGACCAGGCCCAAAAGACAAAGCACCAAGCCTAAGTATTTTGATGATTATGATTGCACTGTTAAAGTCAAAGGGAAGTAACAGTGAATGGGAATAGAGGGCAGAATAGTATTTTCCCAAGTTGTTAGGGTTTCATAATTTCTGTTGCGGCATATCCTTGTGTTGTTTTACTGATTCTGTTTTGCTGTTTTGGCATTTACTGTTTTGGTTGTGTTTTACCTATATGTATGGGAACTTTTGACAGTAATAATATCAAAGAATTATCCAGTGTTTTATTATCTTTTGGAGGAAGCCTAACCTGTAAAATAGGCATTGCATAATGTGTTTTCGTTCCTTTATTGTATCATCTAGAAGTCACAAATCCTGGAAAAAAAAAAACAAGTAAGGTACACAAATAGAGTACAAAACTAAAAAAATAATTATCTTTGCACGGTAGAATAAACTTTTGGTTTCGATAGTTCACAATTTGCTTCAGATTGCAATAACAGTCCACTTTGTGGAATCATTGCAAGTGCAACAAAAGTTATTTCTTCGATAGAATCTATGTGATGTTATTTGGAAAAAAAATTCTAACTACAAGAGACTCAAACCCTCATATAAGTGTGAATTTATCTTTGAAATAAATTAAAACATGTTAAATGATGAAACTGTTTTTTCAAACACTACGGTTGGAAGGAGGTACGAAAGTGTAACTTAGATTATTTAAAAGTGAGAGATTCTACTTCAATTAGAATTGTTTAAATTTTTTAAAAAGATTAAAAGTGACCCTTCGTAACGATGTGAAGTGAGAAAGTACGTACTGGATGGAGAATTTGCCACACATATTGCATAGCATATTTGTATTTCGGAATTGTATCTTTAGGACATAATGTAGAAGAAATGGGATGTGGAAGTGCTCTCTAAAAGAAAAGAAAAGAAAAAAAGCAAGAGAAAATAATATTGTGACTATAGAGAGGGTGCAGATGAAGAAGGATGTTGCAGAGTTTACTTTTTATTAAGAATAAACTGGTAATTTTATCACCCAATGGAGGTGGAAGAAGATAATACGAAGGTACAAAAAGAAAGCGCCTCTGTTTGAATGGTGAGAGCAGGGTTTCTTTATGCCTTCAACAGTCGTCCGTTACATATTATTTAGATAAGAGCGAGCCTCTGTTTGAGTGTGAACGCGTAAGAGTGTAAAAGATATATTAAAAATAGTTTTACATATTTACAATTTATCACAAATGATATTTTTAAAGCAAATTGCTTTTTTTTTTTATAAGATATTCTTGATTGTCATTTTTCAAAAAATTTATCATTAAAAATATATTAAATATTGTTATCTATTGATAAAAAAATTAAAGAATGAAATTTATTTATTAAATACTTTGTCATAGACTATATTCCTATAATGTTTTTGTATTTTTTAATTTTATTAATAATAAGAATCCTAATTCTTTTAGGGATTTAACACTTCACACTTTTACAAAGTTAATACTTTTGTTTAAGATAAAAGTATTATGAATAACAAAGATTTATTTCTTAGTATATAAAGGTTTAGACTAATGTATTACAAAGATTGCTACCTACTCATCTCTAAAAAAGAGTTAAAGCTCGAGAGGCAGCTTATGCAGTTGAATTACACACCACCTGAACTATAGAAAAATGAATTATTTTATAAATTTCATTCTTACACTAGTCCAAATAATGTCTTCTACAATAATATAGCATCAGAATCGATATAAATAAAAATGTAATGATATTTTTATAAATATTTAAAATATATTATACTGGTTGGATAAATGAACTAGTGTAATATTTAATATCATTATTTTATTATGAAACACATATATCACTGAGAGAGAGTTACAAGTGGTATGTTATATGTGTTTCAGAGTCACGTACCGAGGTTACATATAATACCGTTATGGTTCTTAACCAATGTTATATGTGTCCTCTGAAACACATATTTTTTAGTATTCTATTCAAATTTTAATACATATTATACTTTTTTTTATAACCAATATTATTTGTGATTAACATTTTACATTATTGAAATCTACACGTATTTAATGAAACTGATGTTATATATCTTGTAAAATAAGTGTTATATGTATTTTTTGTTATATGTATTTTTTGCACTAATAATAGTAAGATTACACTCACTTATCAATTCATATATAAACTACATATTTATGATGGATGAGAAGAACTTAATAACATGTGACAAGTCTAATAAAAACTTTAAAATAAGTTTTAAATGACCGTGATAATATATTTAGAAAGCAAAAATAAAAATTTTGCATTGAGAAAACAAAAATGTGGTTTACTGGACCACTCTGTACATGTGATGATAGGTTTGCATTGGCCTACAGACATACACAGTTTGAGTTTAGAGCTAAAAAATTGTGGCATGCACCGACTAGTCTTAACGTAGTTGGGTCTGTTCCGCAACCAACCCATTTAAAGCCACTGTCTTACGTGTGGACCAATTCACAACCAAACCAACTTCCTCACCGTCACCTTCTAAACACATGCACATCGCCTAATCTCATTTCTATCATTTTTTTTTAAATAAAAGCTTTTATGTTAGGTATCACTATGCCACTTAAGATCTCAGTTAGGCTGACACCTCAAGTAACAACAATCATTTACCATCACATGAAAAAAAAATATTATTAAACAAAAGAAAAAAGAAAAAAGAAAAAAACAAAAATACGGGAGACTAGACCAAAACCCATATGTTAACAAAAACGATACATAGGTAGCATATACCTTCTATCACTTTTCATTCTCTGCTTAATAACCAAAAACCACTACAACTTCATTTTCAATTTTCGAATACCTAAAGAAAGGAGATAAACACGCCATTTATGTACTTGTCATGCTGAACCTTAGTTAACTATTCATTTATGCTTACGTACTTTTTATCTTCCCTCATTCCATTATTTCAACTTCAATCTTTTTCTATTTCTTCTCTTAAATTAATTGCACGGACGTGCTTCAATATCTGATGAATTTACATTCATCACCATACATTCGGTATCAGTTACCTAATTGGTATAATATATTTCATTTTAATCCAATACTTTAAATTTAATTAAATCAAAACTTAATAATGATTTAAATTCTAATATAATTGTGCAGTTAAAATTCAGATACTTGAGAATTGAAAGTTATATTCGTAATCATCACATCTTAACAAAAAATTAAGAAAATCTTAAAATTTTTATTATATAATTATCACATTAATATGTTGGAAATATTTCATGACATAATGGTAACATGCATAAATATATTAAGTGATAACTTTTAAGTCTAATTTGTTTTAATTGATATTTGATATTTAAGATGTGTATAGAATAAAACAAGTATAAATATTATAAGAAAATCATCAAATTGTAACCAATATCAAAATAATTTATTATTATTGAATTAATTTAAATATCAATTTAAAAAATATTTTATAGATTTTTATTAATAATAGAAATTATTTTAGATATAAATAATTTTTAATCTCTAAAATAATATTTAATTTAGTTAATAATCACTAATTATTTTTTATCTCTAATTTTAGTTGTTATTTAATGAATTTCTTGTAGTAAATTGATACATAAAAAATTATCTTAAAACTTTTTCTTATCATTGATAGCTTACATTTTACACTAAAGCATTGTTTAGATATGAGTGATTACTGTTCACCCGATTTAAAAAGCAAGAAAACTTCATGTTTGCATCTAAGTATTTGTGGTTATTAGAGAGAAAAAAAACAAAGAAAGTGAAGAAAGACTCTCCCCTAATTTATAAATACTTAGTGAGAAAATGTTGATTTTTACCTTATTATCTTTCACTTATGACACCAATGTCATGTGTAAAAGATAAATGTGTAAACTTTTTCTATACTTTTTACTTTATTTACCTTAATCTAAAACGTGCTAATTTTTTTTTCATTTTTCCTCTAAATTATCTCAAATTCATTTCTTCATTTTTCACTCTCTAATCTAATCAAAAGAGAAGTCACGAATAAAACTCGTGGTTTATTTTTGTCAACAATGAAACAGAGTGGTGTCTGGGGAAGAAGACACGTTTTTCTTAGAAGCTGAATTAAATTCACGTTTTGTTAGGGTTGTTGTTGTGAAATAGGAAAAATAAAAGAGAAATTTAGGGTAGATCCAAATATGTGATTGGGTAATGGTGTGATGGAAAATGAGACAGTGGAAGGAACAATGACAGCATTTGGATGTTGCAGCGTGGAATAAACAATTTTGTCGGTGCATCTCAATAACCAAAACAAAATCATATATATTCTTACATATAAAATATAATCAGAGTAAGATAAAATACTTATCTCATTCTTTTTACCAAATGGGTCTTAAAATAACGTCTGTGGTATTTTATAAAAAATGAAAAGGAATTTAATATTTGAAATAATTTAAGATACACATATGAGATTATATTTAATCCTATTAATTGAACTAGAAATTAATACGACTAAAAAAGCTAAATTCACACATATTAATATGATAACGAGTTTTCGTAAAATTCAAGGAAGTAACACTTGCCAAATCTAATTTTAAACTCTTTAGAATAATTTTTGCATACATAAATTATATAGACATGGGAGCATGCTACATTTAATGTTCCACTCAAATAAATGGACAAGACAACCAAGTGAATAACTTAAAAAAGAGACACTGCTAAAAAAAATTTCGTTTGAGTCAATTTAAAAACTAAAATAAAAGTTATCTAAGTTGAGAATTTACTTATAAAATGTTGAAATTGGTGCACTAGCCAAAAAATTTGGAATAAAATAAGAAAAATAATTATATAACTATATCTAAATATAAAAATCAAAATCATTTAAAATTTACTAGTTTTCTCACTTATAAAAAATAGTTTTTGAGCAACATGAACAATTAACCATTTTGAAATGCTATCATTAATGTTGCTTTTTATTGATTCGAGAGTAATTATTATGTTTGTTGTGCTGTTACCACTAATCTCTAGTTGATTGGTATGATAAAGAATCATCATGAGCTTCTTGTTTGTTCTCAAACATTTTATATTCATTCTTTTTATCTTTCGTTTCGGACTACGCGGGAATGCATTTAGTTCAAAGAAACATTATGAAAAATTAAATTGCTAATTATTAACTCAGTATCATTTTAAATTAAATTCACATTTTTTATGTGTAACAAAGTCATCATTAACTTTGAAATCATTTGAGTTGCATTGGATTGAAATTTAATAAGACTATTTCAGTATTAAAACTTCTTGTAAAATTTTAAAAGATTACGTAAAAAGGTTATATTTATGATTTTTTTAAAAATATGATTAGAAATATGGATTTTGATGATTTATATTTTAAATTTTTTAAATATTTTAGAAAAACTTTATGAATTCATACATTAAAAATTTAAAAGAATACAAAAGTGAAGTGAAATAATAATAATAGTAACAAATGATAAAATTTTGATAAAGAAAAATGAAACTATCAGAAATTTTTAATAATTAATTATTATAATTTCATTTCTTCACCTATAAGTTTATGTATTGGTGTAAGGATTTTTTTTATACGTATATATATATATATATATTATAGGTAAAAAATTGAACATTTTAATTATTTTAAGTTTATTTATATAAAATATATTTATTTAAATACCTTAATTTCTAAATTAAAGAAATTTGTAAGTTCTCCCCAAGTATTTTAAACGGAAGTTTGTTGCTTTTTGTCTTTTAAAGCATTTCATTTAAAAGATAATAGAGTACATGTCAAATTGAGTTATTAGATTTTTTATATTTGAGTAGATTTTTCCTTTTTTTATTACTTCAATTTTCTGAGTTTTTTTTTTAAATAAGTTATGATTTTCTTTATTTTTTTTAGTGTTTTGTTTGAGAAAACAATACTTCAACATAAGTGGAGTTACCCACCTGATTTATTGTTAACTTGAAAATAATTATTTATTTTAATAAATATTTAGTTGGATTAAACTTTCAATTAGATATTTATCTATAATGTTAATATTAATTGAATATGGGAATAAGTATTATGGATTTTGTTGAAGAGATGAGAAATATTATATCCACAAAGATTATTCGACGAAATTAATTTTTATACATGTGAACACATTTGACAAATAAATAAGGTTTATTTCCTTTGAATTATATTTTTAATTTTTTATCGTTTCTACTCGGTTCATATTGAAAAGTGCTTCTTTTTATTTAAATGAAAATAACAATTTAATTTTGATAATTAGTATCTTAGTTCAACAATTTGTTATTCAAGTGGTAAATGATAGTTTGATAGAGAGAAATCATATCAACGATCTCTTATAATAACGTCCAAGTTTTTCTAGAGTTATTTAAGTAATGAAACATGTAATTTAAATAATAATAATTTTTATTTTCAATAATGGAGAGTTGATATTGAATATTGCTCAATTGAAATTCTTCCTTCAAACGATTCCCCTCCATATAAAAAAATATTTTATTTGTTTTAAATACATTATTTAAAATAATATCAATGGTGTGATATGTTTTATATATATCTTAGTGATTAATTATAAGGAATAAAATTAAAATAAATGGATATAAATTCAAATATGTATTATATATTTATTGTTTGGATAAGGTAATTAATTTACACTTTAGTTAATTGTTTGTTTTGTCACTATTGCAAAATAAAAATGTCTTTAGTCAACCGTTTTTAAAGTCATTTGACGATGGCTTGAACCATTTTCTAATTATACCTCTTAGGCGATGGTAATTTTCGCCTAAAACGCAGAAGAGAAGCATAGGCTTACAATATGTAAATCCATAAATTGTAGTGATTTTTATCCTTTCTTCGCCTATTAGTGTGTGTGACAGCGGCGCAAAAACTATCTAGGAACTTGTATACTCTTACTAATTTAATTAATAACTCATTATAAATAATAATGATGAAAATTACAATAAAAAACTTAAAACTACTGAACTGGTAATGGAGCAGGGTTGTAGAGGAGCTTAGGAGCTTCAGAGGTGGTGCACAATTGTGATGACAAGGCGAAGACAAACAATAATTTCAAACTCTATAACCCAACTTGTTTTACATTTACAACGGAGAAAAATAAACGAAGAAAGTACATAAAGTATAAAAAAACAACATAAACACAATAAGAAAAACACATTATAAGCAATGAGAGCAGCGAAAAAGAAAGTCTGAAGGAGAAAATACTTGCAGGGAAAAATAAAAAATCATATAGACTACGATTATGACCTAATAATCATAATCTGTATAAAATACTGTAATATAGACGACAAATACCACAAAAGCCGTAGTCTATAGTGTTCACAATAGATAATAATAGTCAAAAAAAACGTATTCTATATCCTTTGTTTCCAATATGTGACAATTGTAATTATAACCGTTGCGTATATATTAATTTTATTTACAAAATTATCATCGTATTTTTGTAGACTACCGTTTGAATCGATGCTTATATACGTAGTTAAACACTTATTTTTTTTAAGATTCTTTGTGTTTGGACCTATTATTTAGGCTTAATAGCAAGATTCGCATAGTAGTGTATTATGCGAGTTTTTAATTTTTGTTATGTATAAAAAAATGTTTTACAAATCCAATTTATTTTAGAAATATACGTTTGGATTATTATTATTATAAGTATATATGTTTGTGAAGATTATATATCTTTTGATATAGTAATTTGATGTTATGTTTAACCTCTTCTTCCGTGTTCCTTAATTTGAATAATAAATTTAAAATTATGATCTTACTATCTAATAACATTGAAGACGATCATTCTATGACTTCAACTAGAAATTCATCATTTTGGTGAAGAAAATTATTAACTATTTAACCTGAATCTTGAGTTTTAATGGGATACTTCCATACTTATTTATAATATTTGAAAATCTTTATTTAATAATGAATAATGTTTTATGAAAAATTCTTAACCCAAGAAACTTCTTAATCTCATAACCTTTTACTAGAAGCCGTTTAAAAGATGTGTACTTAAAGACCATGATAAAAAGAAAACATTAACACACGGCTATATCAATCTACTTTTATTTTGATATTACGGCTTCGACACTTTTAGCAGTGCAATCTTTTAACAACGGTTCATTATACGTTAACATACCCACAGACTATTTATATTTTCAAAAAAATATCATTTTTTTAATTGAATATTTATATATATATATATATTATAATTTTTATTTAAGAGTTGTAAATTTTAGGAGTTTAGTAATCACGTAACGTAAATGTAAATGTAATTTGTTAATATACACACAGACTATTTATATTTTTAAAAAATATCATTTTTTAATTAAATACTTTTATATATATATATATATATTATAATTTTTATTTAAGAGTTGTAAATTTTAGGAGTTCAGTAATCACGTAACGTAAATGTAAATGTAAATGTAATTTTTTTTACCGTGTCAATTATTCAATATTATTTTTTCATTTAATAATTTTATTTGATATTGTTATTTTAGAGTTTTGTGATTATTTCTAAAACACTCAACCTGAAACACGTGTCTTACGGAATTAGTTCAAAGTGAGATTTAAATATTAGGTGTAGTTTCACACTATCATTCTTCAATAACATCAAATTACAACTTTATAATATAATATTTATTATAAAATAGTTGTTAAGTGAATATAAATAAAATATTAAAATTATATTTTTCTTAAATATTTTGAACATAAAATAAAGATAAGATAAAATTATTTAAGATTTTACTATTTTCTATTTTTTTGTTGTATTGTCTTTTAGAAGAAATAAGAGTATTTTTTTGTCTAACACATAAATAAATATGGTGTTCTACCAGAAATTGTAATCGATCACCCGTGATGATTTAACGACCTTTTGACAAAAGCAACAATCACGTCAAATCATAGGTTAGAAATATTAATTTTAATTAAAAGCTACAAAGCATAATTAAATTATTATTGAGTTTACTGACAATATAAGGCCAATTAGAAAAGTATAAATAAGGGAGGGATCACATGATGAAAGATAATGATTGTTTAAACTCTGGACTGAACTAGTTAAATATACCTCATCTGATTTAAGCAGCGTTGGAATATCTTTGGAAGTACCTACCATCTCGGATCTATAAAGAAGACTAAAATTGAAGAGAAGATAAGAGCAACTACATAAAGGATATTCGATATCGAATAAATTCTAAAAACACATAGATGGGTAATAGAATGAGTGTGATATGATTAGCAAGCTTTTGGGATCAAATTTTATATATATATAAAAAAAAACAAACAAAGGATTGAAAGAAAGGGAAATTAACAATGATTGAGTAAAGATATTGTATGTCGAGGAAGCTTGTATCGCACACATAAGCTTAGTTTTGATTCTTGGTTGTAGCAAGGGTTTGCGAAACGCAATCTTTTAATAGCAGGGAAATCGCTTTTGATATAAGAAATTGACCAACTTTAGCCATTAAAGAAGGATTTTTGGTGAGGTTAAAACTAGTGTAGATTGACGTGTTAAGTATTTAGAAAGATAAGAAATAGACCAGGGTGTGTATATGCACATTGCAACATTTATGAAGCCTACTTAGCAACCCTTCTTCGCATCCTCCAAGACTCCAATTTCTTTACGATTTTTCTAATTCTCAACATCTACTCTCACCCAAACCAGCTATATAATACCATTTAGATAGTTATATAATACCTGATTTACAATAACTTACCTACACCATTCTTCAACCAAAACTCTTTTTATGCTCATTCTACAATTTCTTTTTTTTCTTCATACCTCCTCCTTCTATCACACTCACTTTTTAACCAAACCGCACTCTCTCTTTTCTCATAAACCATCATATTGCTCACTTTTATCCATCAAACTTTACACTTCAATATCTATCTTCATACAATAAACAAATATTTTTTAATCTAGTTATTATTACATAAATAATTATAATTTAATGGTATCAATAAAACTAACATTTTATATAAAGTTATTGATGGTAGTTCATTAAATGAAATTAATACCTTTTATATCTTGTTATTTTAAAATTTTGTTATTCATATATACCTTCATCCATGAACACTAGAATATATATGTAAAATAATAAAATATATACCAAATTCCTCATTTATTTTTATGTGAATCACATGTTTAGTTGATTTTAGGTTTAACTTAACATTATAAAAATATTTTATTTTTAGTCGACGTGGAATCTCCAACACACATTCTCACACCGAGGTTGTCAACTTGTGTGAGACTATATATTTATGAGTGGTCTGATACCGATAACGGCTAGTTGGTGTTGAATCTCTAAATAACTCTGATATCATATTAGGAAGTGAATTTTAAACTTAACTCAACTTCATAAAATTGATTTATAAAGTGAAGTTTACACTCACTTTTATATATATATATATATTATAAAATGTTTTTATCTCTGATATATGTGAGATCTCCGTATCTTCAATAAGTTTAATAAAAATAAATATTAGACTTGATCAGAATTTCTAATTAACTTTTGATCATACTTTTAATATTCTCACTGTTAGGATTGAGTTACGAATTATTTTGACTGATTTAAGGTTGGACGTAAGAAATTTGTCTTTTAAATGGGTCAAATTTATTCCATTTGAGAAAATAAATAATTTTTTACAATTGTTTTTATCTTGTAAAGTTTGTGGATAAACAGTAATCCACATACTCTTTAAGTTTTTTCAAAAGATATTTTTATAGTAGAAATTTAATCTTTAAATGATAAATTCATATCAGCTACCCAACTCGAGGACTTTTTATAGTCTTAATTCTTAACAAATTCAATTATATAAAATTACAATGAACTAATACATAGATTTAGACATCTCCATTAACATTTGAATTCTTGTTTGATATAACTTGTCATTTTTTTTAATGTTCATGTTTTCATTTTTTTCCCACAAATCATCACAACATAACTAAAAAGTAAATTTATTAATTAAATAGATGTTTTTTTTAAATGATGCGAATTCAAATAAAAAATGAAAAAAAAACTATATTAAACCGGTAACGAGTTTGTCTTAAGCCTACCAATGAAATCAGTAGAATTTGCATACTAAACGAGTTGGACTCAATAGCTTTTTTATCAGCAATAAACAATATATACATATGGATCATTTCAGGAATGATTCAACCCATATACAAAGAAACAGAGACACCCTAATAACACAACACATTCCAACCAACTACTAAAAAACGAACATTGTCAAAGACAAGGACAATCAACAAGTTAAAGTGAAGAAAGACAAACTAAAAGATTAAGACATCAATTAAAAAAAAGAAAAACAAACAGAAAGGAATTTAGAAATGATCTAAGACCAAACCTTTAATTGAACCAAAGAAAAGATCTCAGAATAATCTAAACTCCACCTTTAAAAATAATCTTATGCCGACTCTAAATCTCAATAGTTAAATATATTTATTTGCATATTTTAAATATAGTTTTGTTTTGTAAACCATAGAGTTTGCGGATTTCACAAGTCGTACCTAGATTCAATACTCACTCTTATTCTAAATAAAATTATAATAACATTTTTACTTTTATTTTAAAATAATTGTATTTTTTCTAATTTTGTAAATTTTTCTAAAAGTAATTTTTGCTTGAAATGATATCAGCTAGCATAGAGATTTGAATTAGTCATTTATTACAACATTGATTAAGAATAACGCAAATAGAAAATGAGTTTTTTATTAGGTGTCTATGTATGAGTAACAATATTAAATATATTAGTAAGAGTTTAATTTAACATAAATATCTGAAAATAATTTATGATATGTTAATAAATTATGTTAGTTTCATATAATTATTTACATGATAATAACTTGTTTAACCCAACACTTTTCTCTTCAAATAAAACGTTAGCTACTTGAACTTCTTATCGTGTGCTCATGAATGTAGCATAATTAATCTTATAAGAAAAACTGAAGATACACAATAATTAGTATATTTTTTTAAAAAAAGGCAAACGACATTTGATGGTGTAAAGTAATAAAAAACATTTAATAATGTATTTCGTTATTTTACCTGTATTTCAAAAAACTTTGAAACTCATCGTCAAAGACGGAATAATGAGTGTCCTGAAAATATTGACAGAAAAATGTTAAATTAGAAGTAAAATACTATTACATTGAAAAATGTCTGTAACTCTTCTTTAAATAAATTGAGAAAATATCCAATGGAAAGTATTAAATAGGTAAACTTATTAACTTAAGAAAATCTAACAAACTTTTCAGCCTTCATCATCATATAATAATAATAATAATAATAATAATAATAATAATAGTTAATACTAAAAATATATCTGATTTGAAAGTGAGAAAAAAAAATAGCAGCTAGAGATGGAAGCATCCTGAAATAAGTAAAGGAAAAAAAGTGTTCTGGTAGTAAATGGAGGGAAATAGGAGGAGTTGGCATGAAATGACAGTGGAATTTTAACAAGAGTCAACAGAGTATGGTTTTGTTTTCCTTATTTGGCAGACAACAGAGGCACATCCAAGTGCTGCAGAATTCACCCTTGTGTACAAGAAACAAGTAAAAATTGTGGGGATAGTTTCACGTTCTCATTTTGTGGGGCTCCCTACCAAAATGATCCCACCCTATTTTAGCTAGATCGTAGGCATATCTCAGCCTTTTAAAACACAATTCAAACTCCCTTTTGGGTTCAAGTGTTGTGAGTCTTCACCTTTTTTTTTTACCAATTCCCTCCACTCCTAAAATCTCTAGGAGGGAAGGGGGGCAAGGCAATGGAGATGGACACACAACCACATAAGAAACACCATTTTGGAACTTCCTACATCCCCTTCCTAGTACACCATTCTTGTCTTATCACCCTCTTATTCTCCACCTTCTTCACCACCACCACCACCACTGCTTTTGATTATGCTGATGCCCTTTCAAAGAGTCTTCTCTACTTCGAAGCACAACGCTCTGGGAGGATACCTTACAATCAGCGTGTCACTTGGAGAGATCATTCTGGCCTCACTGATGGTTTGGAAGAAGGGGTAGGTCCAAATTCTCAATCATACCCACATGCCACAACTCATCAAACTTTGTCTTTTACTTTCCTCCTATGCCAAATTCCCTCTCAAACTCGTCACTTTTTTTGTGTGTGTGTGTAGGTGGACTTGGTGGGAGGGTATTACGACGCAGGGGATCATGTGAAATTTGGTTTACCAATGGCATTCACCATCACAATGCTCTCATGGAGTGCCATAGAGTACAGGCAACAGATTGAAGAGGCAGGTGAATTACAACACACATTGGAGGCGATCAAATGGGGCACTGATTATTTCATCAAAGCTCACACTAGCCCAAATGTCCTATGGGCTGAGGTACTAACTAATCCAAGACAAAATCTATAAGGATTTTGATGCACTGTCATCAAAGAAAGTCTCTTGAAAACGAAAAAACAAGTATACCAAAAGTTTAAGATTTTTCTGGCTGCCGTATCATGTCTTCCAACTGAATCCAATTCATTATTCCCAGTGGCATTGGTATGGGAGATTGAATGGAATCTGAAATTAATGATCTTTTTCAGGTGGGTGATGGTGACACTGACCATTATTGTTGGCAACGGCCAGAGGACATGACAACTTCACGGCGAGCATTTAAGATCGATGAGAAGAATCCGGGTTCAGATCTGGCCGGAGAGACTGCAGCAGCTATGGCAGCTGCATCCATTGTGTTCAGAAAGACAAACGCACATTACTCTCACTTGCTTCTGCACCATGCCCTGCAGGTGAGTTAGTGAGTGATTAGCCAATTCTGTGTGTGCTAATTAATTAAAGTTGATTGATTGTGCTTTACTGATAGGTTTTGACTAGGTGCCATAATTAATAATAATTGTAGGAGGAACTTTTGTGTGACAATCTGAGTTCGAAAACTAATAATTGGGTAGGAGAAATTAAGGTTGATTAAGGAGTGTTGTGTTGGTAATAGAACAGTTTTGAAGTTATTATTTAAAAATGAGAATTGGATGTTTGAATGGATGGTGTATTTATTGTGTGTGTGTTTTGTAGTTGTTCGAGTTTGGGGACAAATATAGGGGAAATTATGATGGTAGTGTCGGAGTGGTAAAGAGCTACTATGCGTCGGTGAGTGGATACATGGATGAGTTGTTGTGGGCTGCCACGTGGCTGTACAAGGCCACCGACAACAAAACGTATCTTGAGTACGTTCTTTCCAACGCTCATACCTTTGGTGGCACTGGTTGGTCCATTTCAGAATTCAGCTGGGATGTTAAATATGCTGGTCTTCAACTCATGCTCTCAAAGGTTCACTAAACAAAACCCTTTTACTTCATTTTCATTTTCATTTTCATTTTCTCCCATGTGACTCTCCCACAACTTTATCTACATTTTTCTTTTCTCACCTTAAAAAATCAAAATCATGGAGTATGCACCAATTAAGGTATATTAATTAGTATATTATGCAGGGCTTTTAAAGGCACAAAAACTAACTAGTGTATCCAAGCACAAACCCATGTGCAGCTACTGCTTTAGCTTTAACAGAGTGCAATTAAAGTGGTGTGCCTTATGGTTGAGCCCAATCTTAGAAACCGTAAGTACACACACCCTTCAACACTTCACTTCACTACCCCCTCCTCTTTTTTACCCTTTTAATAAATACTTCTAAGTCAATAATGAGGTAGGACCTCCTTTGGACCCCTTTCGTACAAAATAAAACATATAAAAAATAAGTTAAATGGAGTCTTAATTGTTTTTTTAGTTTTTATATTAAGTTTTTAGTTTTTTTTTTAAAGATTGACACTGAATTTTTTATAATATAAGAGATGAAATTAATTTTTGATTCTTAAATAAGTAAAAAATTATGGTCAAAATAAAATTGTTTTTGATTTTGAAATATTATTAAAGAAAATAAAATGAAAATAAATCAAGCAATTAACTGCTCTCAAATATTGTATTTGTCTCAACCCATTACTTCAAAATACGTCTTTCTCTGTATCCCATGCGAGTGCTTTTAAAAACCAAAAATCATTTTAAGGGATTTTGTCTTTTGAGGACACATAATCATATTCAAACTGAATACTATAATCTGCATTGGATCATTTAAAAAGACACCAAATTTAATCTAATGAAGACCGAATTCAATTAAATTGTTGAACTTTATAATTAGACTTGACCCCACCCATGTGTACACTTTTTTGGTGAGAATAAAAGTTACACTGCACAGAGTATGATTTGAACATCGAAAAAAAATGATTATGGATGAACATGAAATCTATGAGAAGGAATGATTAACTTAGAATCAAATGTCAACAAGCATGAAGTGGGTTAAATAGTAGTAATGTACCAAGAATTTTCACTCTAACTAGAGTTTCATGTTTTGCAGTTCTTAAGAGAAGAAAAAGAGAAGAAGAACAGGGATATACTTGAACAGTACAGATCAAAAGCAGAGTACTACATATGTTCATGTCTCAACAAAAATAATGACAGCAAGGATAACGTGGAACGAACCCCAGGTGGATTGCTCTATGTCCGAGAGTGGAACAACATGCAATATGTTTCAACAGCAGCATTTCTGCTTTCAACATACTCTGATTTCCTTGAGAGCACAAATGAAAAGGTGAATTGCGATGGGGGCAGAGTGGATCATGAAGAAATTCATAGTTTTGCTAAATCACAGGTTGATTACATTTTGGGGTCTAATCCAGTGAACATGAGCTATTTAGTAGGGTATGGCCCTAAGTACCCCAAAAGGGTGCACCACAGAGGGGCATCGATTGTGTCATACAAAAAGAATAAAGGGTTCATAGGGTGTACCCAAGGGTATGATAATTGGTATGGTAGCCAGGAACCTAATCCTAATGTTATTGTTGGGGCTTTGGTTGGAGGGCCTGATGGGCAAGACAATTTTGAGGATCGCAGGAACAATTTTATGCAGACTGAAGCATGCACATACAATACTGCTCCCTTAGTTGGTGTTTTTGCAAAGTTCTTGCATATACAAAACCACAAAACAGTTCATGACTGTAATTCACTTTTGGTTGCTTCCTTCAAATAATATACACTAAATTATTAATACACTATATGTTATCATAAATAAGTCAAAACCCAGCTCTTTTTCAATTTTTTTTTCTTCATTGCTGAGTGATTTATAGAGTTTGACTGAGATTTTATGGCCCCAAATGTACTTACATTATAGATATAAAAAAGTCTATATTTTTTCTCTCATATATATTAATACCATTTCCCTAGTGACATCTGCTTCTTGTTCATTCTTTTGCGCATTAATGCTAGTGGGCTTTGACGACACACTTTTATTTTGATTTACTAAAAAAAACTGATAAAATCAATTGTCTTTTAGGTTCTTTAACTGAATTTGTGTAATTTTACAAAATAATTATTGAAATTGACAAATTTTGAAAAATTTACTTAGATAGGTCGTGTCAGCACATACAATTTTATTGTAAAGAAATCATGCATGTATGACACAAGTTTGGATTTGTGAAAGTAAAATTGTGCTAGTTTAGCATGACTTCAATGTGAGAGGAGAAGTCGTGTTTGACACACACGACTTTGATTAATGTTAATTAATGTTTTTTTTTATTTGAACTGAAATCGTGTATGAGTGACATGATTTTAATAATTTTTATATTAAAGTGAAGTCGTGCAATGTCATGGTTCTTTCCTAGATCATTTGTACTCTCTATCTACTCAAATTTCCTAAAACACTATCTATATTGACATTGTTAAGAATATTTAGGAGGATTTAAGAGAAAAAGGTTCTCCAAAGGTGATTGAAGATTACTGCAAATATGACTTACAATGAATATCATAATTGTAAATTTGTTCAGCTAATTTCCGTTCCATTTTAGAATTGAAAACATGGGAGGTATATTATGGACACCAACACCTATTAGACGCCTTAGAGCAAACTCTTTTTTTTTAAATTGAAAAACAAACCAAGTAAACTCCCAAGAAAGAGAGGTGAGTCACAAGTGGACAAACTTAGAAACCAAATCTTTCCTAGCCAGAGTCTTCCCTGAATTTCTTTCAATATTAAAAAATCAAAGAGTAGCAACTGAAGTGTCTACCATAAATGCAAGATCCTATAAAAAAAAAACTAATGCAAATGCTACACTTAATGCTTAAAAAAAAGTTAGAGAAAAAAAAATTATGTTAAAATAAATAAAGAAATAATAGTTAAGGCCCAAATAAACCCAATTATAAGAATATTAATTAAAACAATGGATTTATTTATTATTATAGTCCAATAATCTATGATTAAGGCTAATGAATGTGAATAAATATATACTCATCAGTGATCATTTAAGAATCTTTTATTTACTCCAAGAAATCCACTTCATTAAATCTGGAGTGTATCCATGAGTGAATGTCTTTTACTATGAAACTTATCAAGTGGTTAGTTGTTAAAGAATACTTGAAGGGTTAGGCGGGTGTGGCTATGAGTCAGAAAGAATGCTCGTTTGTATCTTGTATCATTAATCTGCTTAGTAACACTCAATCAGTTGATTTTGAAATGGATATAGTTTGCATTAGGAGATGAACTAGTATAAAAACATCTTAAGTAATTTTCCCCTCCTAATGCTCTTAAATTGCATGCTATAACTCCTACAGTAATTTAAGAATAGGAAAGGCAATGCGGGTCAATTTGTCAACCCGCCAACAAAAATAAGGGGTGGGTTGAGTATTTTAACCTATGGTCCACTTAGACCTATCTTGCATAACCCGTAGTTGCACGGGCTAAGGAATGGGTGAAACGAGTTAATTTGCATAAGCCACAACAATGTCATTATAAACAATGTCATTTCAAAACCTGTATTTGAATAGACAAAGTGAGCATAGATAGTGATGGAAGAGGGCCAAACACCAACCCAAAAGAGAGCCAAACATCAAGACATATTGGGCCAACTACAAGGGCCATGACTAAGAGGCTTGATGAGGATTGGAACACTGCCACTTATGGCAGAGAAACTTAGCTCTACATGTTCCAAGAGGCCCAAAATCAAGCGTAGCATAGTCTTTAAATTCTTGTCAAAGTAGTATAAGAATTTTCTTTTGTAAAATTGTTTAATTTGTAATTAGGATGAATTTTGGCTCCTAAAAACCAACCTAAGTTAGA